>Ga0209735_1000021_pt1 | contig 22371 bp, 15 predicted proteins | sample BlaSpr_A8_Ref_M2_FD_187990 | JGI IMG/M metagenome (GOLD analysis project Ga0209735, IMG submission 187990) | Forest soil microbial communities from Thunder Bay, Ontario, Canada - Black Spruce, Ontario site 2_A8_Ref_M2 (SPAdes) (version 2) | ecosystem: Environmental > Terrestrial > Soil > Boreal... | reverse complement strand
CCGTTCCCGTTGTCGTAAAGTTTCGGCGAGCACGAATGCACGAACTTGTGAAATTTTCCGTCGTATTTTTCGGCCAGCACTTTTCCGACCTCATGCAGCACCGCCAGCTTTTCATCGAGCATGGGCATCTCGATGTTGCCTTCGAAAATTTTATCGAGCTCCGGCCGGGTGATTTTGGCCAGGTATTTGCCGTCAAGAAACGGCGCGCCGTTGTCCAGCGCGCGCTGGATGCACGCAAACTCCGCTTCGGAATCGGACCAGTGCTGCCCGGCGAAATCCACCTGAAATTTTTCGTGCTTCGCGAAGTCCGTGAATGCGGTATCGATCGAGTCGGAAACCATCACGAAATCGATGGCCACGTCCGGATCGCCCTGGCTCAAGCCGAACGGCAGCGCATACTCTGGCATCGGCAACTCTTCATAAGCCATCCACGACGCCACTTCCACGATCTTTTCGTAATTCGTATGCACATCGCGCGAACTCTCGATGGCATAGCGCAAGCTTTCGAGTACGGGGCTTCCAATTGGTTTTGGCCAGTGCATAGTCTCTGTCGAACGGGCGCGTCCGGGATTTTCCAGAACGGCCGGAAGAAAAGCAAAAGGTGTGAACTGCGAAACGGCGGCGGCTTGTCCCAGCAAGCCGACAAATTTCCGCCGCTTCATTGCTCCTGTATCAAGCGACTCCGCCACGCTTTTAGCCTTGCCATCTGGGACCAGAAACAACCTCCTCGCGTTCTTGCGCTTCCCTACTTGCCCTGAATGCGGCTAACAAACATTTGCAGAAATTTTTCCGCATTCACTTCGGTGCAAACCTTGGCATTGGGCTCCACCTTGTCGATTCCCTCGATTACATAGCGGTCTCCATCCGGAAAATGGTGCAGCACATTGCGCTCGTTCCCGCCGCGCCGGTTCGCCACGGTCTCTCCGCGCGTGAATTCGCCTCGCGTTTCCACGTCCACGTGCATCGCGGGAGCTTTCACCAGCGTGCTGTCAATCGCCACGCCCACGGCCAGCGGGTCGTACATCGGCGTGCCGGATTCTCCAAACTTTTCGCTCAGCCCGATCAGAAAATCCGCCACCTTGTAAATGAAATCGCTCACCGGACCCGGATTCTTCTTCAGCGCCTCAATGTGTTTCCGCGTCAGCAGTGTTTTGTCGCCCACGTCCAGCCCCACCATCGTCAGCGGCCAGACTGCCTGAAACACAATCTGCGCCGCCTCCGGATCGTTGTAAATGTTCGCCTCCGCCGCAGCATTCACGTTGCCGCCGGAAATCGATCCGCCCATGATCACCACTTCCTTCACCAGCGGCACAATCGACGGATCTTTTTCAATCGCCAGCGCAATATTCGTCAGCGGCCCCACCGGCACCAGCGTGATCTCATGCGGATTCGCATGAATCATCTCAATAATCAAGTCCGGCGCCCACCGCGGATCCGCTTTGCACTTGCTCTTCGGCAATTCTATGTTCGCCAGCCCGTTCTTCCCGTGCCAAAATTCAGCGGTAATCAATTTCTGGAACAGCGGATGCTGCGCTCCGCCCGCCACCGCAATGTCGCAGCGGTTCGCCAGCGACACCATGCGCAGCGCATTCTCCAATCCCTGCGCCGCCGTCACGTTCCCCGGCACCACCGTAAGCGCGCGCACATCAAATTCCGGGGAATTCAGCGCCAGCATAATCGCCATCGCGTCATCGGTCCCCGGATCGGTATCTATGATCACCTTCCGCGGCCCAGCCACCGCCAGCGAAGCAATCACCCCAAACATCAAAACCGCAAAACAACTCCGCCTCAATCGAAGCATCGCGCAACTCCCTGTGCTGACATCTATTCTTCTTCCTTTACCTCATTCACTTCCTTTACTTCATTACTTCCCATCTCAAGACGTCCTCGCCACAATAATCAACGCCAACCCCACCAAAAAACACGCAAACATCGCCGCAATATATCCATTCGTTCCCTTCGGCGCGTCGCGGAATTCCTTCCAGATAAAGACGCCCCAGAACGCCGCCACCATCGTCGCTCCCTGCCCCAGCCCGTACGAAATCGAAAATGACGCGCGCCCCGCCGCGATAATATTGAACGACATTCCGATTCCCCAGATAATCCCGCCCAGAATCCCCGTAAGGTGCGTCCCCAATCCGCCCTTGAAATAATCCCCGAACGATACCGGCGCGCCAACAAACGGCTTCTTCATGATGAAAGTGCCCAAAATAAAATTGCTCAGGAAAATTCCGATGGCAAAAACGAAAACCGCCGCATACGGCCCAAGCTTCCCCGGCTGCGGCTGCGCAAAATCCGGATACATCGCCGCCGCCACGAACCGGTAAAAGAATCCCATCGTGACGCCGCAAGCCAGCGAAAGAACCAGCCCCTTCGTGCTGATCCCCGCCGCGCCCCCCGGCAATTTGCGGTAAGCCACCGCGTCCAGAATAATTGCCAGCACCACCAGCAACACGCCGCCAAAGAGCAGTATCGCGTTGCCCGCGGGGTGCTCCAAATAATTCACAAACACGCCCAGCACCAGCGCCAGCCCGATGCCCACCGGAAACGCCACCGACATCCCCGCGATATCAATCGCCGCCACCAGCAGAATATTCGCCAGATTAAAAATCGCCCCGCCAATCAGCGCCGAGTGAATGCTCGCATGCGAAGCCTGCGCCAAATCGGCCAGGAACGGCCGCCCGTCCGTGCCATTGCTTCCCAGCGTCAACCCCAGCACAAGCGTCAGCAGCAAAACGCCAATCGTGTAATCCCAATAAAAAAGTTCGAAGCGCCAGCCTTTCTTCGCCAGTTTCTGCGTATTAGCCCATGATCCCCAGCAGAACATCGTGATAATGCAGAAAACTACCGCCCACGCATAACTGTGCAAAACAAACATTTACGCTCCTTTGAACGTCCCTTGCCATGGCTACCAATTTCGCGTTGCGGCCGCGCTACCCTAGCTCGACTCTTACGCCTTCCCCCCGCGTTTGCCCCACTCCGCCGTAAACTCCGCGCCCGTCGGAAACGACTTCTGCGTCCCTACCCGCGTCGTCGACATCGCCGCATACAAATTTGCCCGCTTCACCGCTTCCTTCTCCGGCAACCCCGCGCCCAGAAACACCGCGAAGCTCCCGATAAACGCATCCCCGGCCCCCGTCGTGTCCGTCGGCGTCACCGCGAACGGCGCAATCAATTCGCTGCCCTCCGGCGAAGCCAGCAGCGCCCCCCGGCTCCCCAAAGTAAGAATCACTTTGCGGAATCCCTGTTGCAGCAAGGCCGCGGCGCATTGCTTGGCCTCGTCAATCGAGTGCACCGCCAACCCGGTAATCACTTCCGCTTCGGTCTCATTCGGAATGAAATAATCCGCGTCGCCCAGTTGCTTCGCATCAACAGGTTGCGCCGGCGCGGGATTCACGATGCACCGAATCTTGTTCTTCCGCGCAAACTGCACCGTGTAGGCAATCGTCTCCATCGGAATCTCAAACTGCAGCACAATCGTGTCCACGCTGCGCAGCGCCTCAGCGGCCGCGTCCACGTCCGCCGGCTTCAACGTATCGTTCGCACCTTTCACCACGAGGATGCGGTTTTGCCCGTCGGGCTCCACGAAAATCGGCGCCACCCCGCTCGACACACCATCCACAATCCGCACATGCGTCGTATCAATCCCCAACGACGCAAAATTCTTCACCGTCGCCTCGCCGAACAAATCATTCCCGAGCTTCGCCACCATCACCACTTCGGCTCCGCACAATCGCGCTGCAACAGCCTGGTTCGCGCCCTTGCCGCCAAACCCAAGATCAAACCTTTGCCCGAAAATCGTCTCGCCCGGCCGGGGAAATCTGTCGCTGAACGTCGTCAGATCCACATTCGCGCTGCCCACCACTGCAATCCTGGGTACCTTGCTCATCCGTGCTCCTCACATTCACTCGAACGCGGCAATATATCACGCCGCAACGCAGCCGCAACCTGCCGCCCAACATTCTTCTCGCGGTCTCGTCCGCCCGTACGATGAAAGTTAAGTCCCTCTCATCCGCGCGTTTCCGTGCTATCTTCGCGAATATAGCCGGATCAGGAGGTTCCCATGATCTTCGGCATGCACACCATCCTCTACAGCAAAAACGCCAACGCCGTCCGGGCCTTCTTCCTTGATGTTCTGAAATTCCCTTCTGTAGACGCCGGTCACGGCTGGCTAATCTTTGCCGCACCGCCCTCCGAACTTGCCGTCCACCCAGTGGAAGGCCCCGGCTACGCGGAACTCTACCTGATGTGCAAAAACCTCGAATCCACCGTAAAGCTGCTCCAAAAAAAAGGCGTGGAGTTCCCTTCCCCCATCACTCAGCAGCGCTGGGGACGCCTCACCCAAATCCGTCTCCCCGACGGCCAAACCCTCGGCCTCTACGAACCTAACCACCCGCTAGGGATTCGCCCAAACTCCACGAAAATTTCCACCGGCAAGAAGCGGCAGACGAAGAGCGCAACAACACGGCGCGCCGGAACAAAGGCAAAGTTAAATCGTCACAGCCGTTAGCGTATCCCGCCTGCCATTGGCAATCTGCTGAAAACTTGCGTGAAAAGTACATCCCAGCAGTAACGTTGCTCCGCTACTTGCTTCTGAGCCCTGGTCGTTAGCGCAAATAAGTCCACTCGGTTGAGGTAGTCGACGCCGCCATGCAATCAGCCATCCTCATTTCTCCGGAAGCTTGTCTTCCAGTTCACTCGCCAGCTTGTGTATTTCCGTGGTCTTGCTAAAGGACTGAACCTCTTGCTTGGTGGAGTCCACGTTCACGCCCATGTGTTGGCAGAGTTTCTGCAACATCTGAAGGATTGTTGTGAGTTCCTGTTCAGAAAGCATGCTGACTTGAAGCCCCAGATGCGAGCGCCGGTCAGACTGCCGTGCCATGCGACCTTGGCTGATCAGCACGAAGACCGTCAGAAACACGCCCTCGGAAGAAACAATCAGCGCCAGGACGCCGAATGGAAATGGATCAAATGCCGCAACTCCCGGGATCACGCCCAGATTTACCAAGATCCAAGCGGAAATCAGAATCAACTGCGCCAACAGGAATACCGTATTGCCGACAAACTTTGTAATTAGCTCGCTGACTCGCTCCGTGGGACTCCTGCGTTCAAGTGCGTCATGCTCGAGCTTGGCGATTGCATTAATGTTGTGCTGCGTGGGATTCGCAGCCGCTCCGGGTGGCAATGAACCGTCCATGGGTTAGCTCCTGGGAAACCTTCCTTTTGCCTGGCTTCCGCCAGTCCTGCAAGTAGTTTCCACCAATCTATTTCATTCCGGGACGAATTTATTCCAGGATCTTGGCGGCGAACTCAGCGAGCGTATCATCTTGTACGCTGTAACTGATCTCGATTGGGTTGCAGCAGACTTCGCAGTCTTCGACGTAGTTTTGACTTCGAACCGACAGGTCGAGAACCATCGAAATTTCTTCCCCGCAATATGGGCAGTTGAAAGAGTGTTCCATCAGAAGAGTATGTTACAACCGAGTGCATGGCGCACTTTGCCACATAGTTTCTGATTACGCGACACCAACGAATTGCGTTTCACCTGCACGATTAGTGCGGAAATCGGAAACCGACCAGCCACCCTCCCGCGCGTCGCGTTGACGCCCCAGCACCCCAATGTTAGTCTCGCAATCGCCTCCAATCGCATGCGCGCCGTTGACTTGATCCGAAAAAAGCGGGATTCCGGGGAACACTCCCGCGAGGAAATCGACTACCTCATTTCCGCTTACACCCGCGACGAAATTCCCGATTATCAGATGGCCGCCTGGCTGATGGCCGCCTGGATTCGCGGCCTCTCCCGCGCCGAACTCGCCGCGCTCACCGAAGCCATGCTGCATTCCGGCGAAGTCGTCGACCACTCCTACCTCCCCGTCAAGAAAGTGGACAAGCATTCGACAGGCGGCGTCGGCGACAAGACTTCTCTCATCCTTGCCCCCATCGTCGCCGCCGGCGGCCTCGCCGTCCCCATGATCAGCGGCCGTGGCCTCGGCCACACCGGCGGCACGCTCGACAAGCTCGAAGCCATCCCCGGCTTCAATACCTCCCTCACCCTCACCGATTTCAAACACGTCCTCCGTGAATGCGGCATGGCCCTCATCGGCCAGACCGCCGAAATCGCCCCCGCCGACAAGAAAATCTACGCCCTTCGCGACGCCACCTCCACCGTCGAAAACATCGGCCTCATCTGCGCCTCCATCATGAGCAAAAAGCTCGCCGAAGGAATCGACGCCCTGGTCCTCGACGTGAAAACCGGCTCCGGCGCCTTCATGCGCAAGGAAGAAGACTCCGTCGCCCTCGCCGAAGTCATGGTCGATACCGCCAAGCGCATGGGCAAAAAGTGCGTCGCCCTCATCACCGACATGGGCCAGCCGCTTGGCCGCACCGCCGGCCACTCCAACGAAGTCATCGAGTCCATCCAAATCCTGCAGGGCCAGGGCGCCGCCGACCTGCGCGATCTAAGCCTGGAACTCTCCGCATGGATGTTTTACCTCGGCGAGCGCACCAAAACCGTCGACGAAGGCCGCGCCCTAGCCGAAGAAATGGTTTCCTCCGGAAAAGCTCTCGAGAAATTCCGCGAATGTATTCGCCTACAAGGCGGCAATCCCCGCGTGATTGACGACCCTTCCCTTCTCCCCGCCGCGCGCAGCCGCGCCGAAGTAAAATCTCCCTCCTCCGGCTTCATCACCGACATCAATTGCCTCAACCTCGGCATCGCCCTCGCCATGCTCGGTGGCGGCCGCGAAAAGAAAGAACAGAACGTCGACCACGCCGTCGGCCTGGAATTCCACAAGCGCATCGGCGACCCAGTCAAAGCAGGCGAAACCCTCGTGACCGTCTCCTACAATGCCGATGTACAACTCAACGCCGCGCAAAAAATGATTGAAGCGTCTTACCAAATCGGTGATAAAAAGCCACCAGCGCGTCCCTTGATCCGCCGCATCATTGGCGGCGCTTGATTCGGAATCGTTCGGGCACCAGTTTCCAGGCCGTCGTCGTCCAAAGGAGTCCTCATGGCAAGATTTGCAGGCGTGCTGGGCATGGCCGTCCTCGTCGGACTGGCTTACCTCTTCTCTACCGCGCGCAAGGAAATCAAGCTCAAGACCGTGCTGTGGGGCCTCGGCCTGCAACTCGCCTTCGGAATCTTCGTCCTCAAATTCGAAGTCGGCCGCATGATCTTTCAGGTGGCGGGCGACGCGGTCAACAAGCTCCTCAGCTTCGCCTTCAGCGGCTCCGAGTTCGTCTTCGGCCCGCTCGGCGCGAGAAACTCCTCGATCGGCTTCATCTTCGCCTTCCAGGTATTGCCAACCATCATCTTCATCGCCGCCGTCTTCGCCTTTCTCTACCACATTGGCGTGATGCAGATCTTCATCCGCGCCTTTGCCTGGGTGATGACGCGCGTCATGGGCGCCAGCGGCGCCGAATCGCTGGATATCGCCGCCAGCATCTTCATGGGACAGACCGAAGCCCCGCTCACCATTCGCCCCTTCCTCAACAAGCTCACCAAATCCGAATTGATGTGCGTGATGACCTGCGGCATGGCCCACGTCTCTGGCGGCATCATGGCCGCCTACATCGCCTCCGGCGTCGAAGCCAAGCACCTGCTCAGCGCCGTCATCATGACCGCTCCCGGCACTCTCCTCATGGCAAAGATGCTCGTCCCGGAAACCGAGCAACCACTCACCGCCGGGCGCGTGCAGATGCCGGACATGGAAAAAGAAGCCAATTTCCTCGGCGCCATCTCGCGCGGCACTTCGGACGGCCTGCAACTCGCCATCAACGTCGGCGCCATGCTCATTTCCTTCATCGCCCTGCTCGCGCTGGTGGACTATCTCGTCGGCGGCGCGCACAACTGGCTTTTCGCTCACCATTTCCCGTGGTTCCCGCAGAGCCTCGAGCAATTCTTCGGCTGGATCTTTTCTCCCATCGCCTGGCTGATTGGCATCCCGTGGAAAGACGCTTCCACGATCGGCTATCTTCTCGGCACGCGCATGTCCATCAACGAAGTCGTCGCCTTCGCAAAGCTCGGCCAATTGAAAGGAACGCTCGACCCGCGCTCCTTCACCATCGCCACTTTCGCCCTCTGCGGTTTCGCGAATTTCAGCTCCATCGGCATTCAGATCGGCGGCATTGGCGCCCTCGCCCCCGACCAACGCGGCCAGCTCGCCAGGTTCGGCATCCGCGCCATGCTCGCAGGTACCATGGCCAACCTCATGTCCGCCTGCATCGTGGGAATCCTCACATGAACGCCGCTGCGAAAAGTTCCTCGGCGGCAAAAGCAGATGCACAGTTCGTTCGCGCCGAAGCGGCCGCACACTTCATCCAGAAAAAAACGAAGCTGCGCCCAAAAATCGCCCTCGTCCTCGGCTCCGGCCTCGGCGCCTTCGCGGACGAATTCGCCGGCGCCACCCGCATCCCCTACGCAAAAATCCCGCACTTCCCTCGCTCCACCGCCATCGGCCACGCCGGGCAACTTGTTATCGGCAGGGTCGACGGCATCGAACTCGCTGGCATGCAGGGTCGCGTCCATCTCTACGAAGGCTATTCGCCGCAGGAAGTCGCTTTCCCCATTCGCGTTTTTTCCCGCCTCGGCGTGAAGGCCGTCATCCTCACTAACGCCGCAGGCGGCATCAAAAAGGAATTCACCCAGGGCCGCCTTGTGGTGATCAGCGATCACATCAATCTGCAAGGCGCCAACCCGCTCTCCGGCCCCAACACCGATAAATTCGGCCCCCGTTTTCCCGACATGACCAATGCCTACGACAAAAAATTCCGCGAACTCCTGCTAGGTGCTAGCCGCCGTCTCGGCATCGATCTCGGCGAAGGCGTCTACGCCGCCCTCGCCGGCCCCAGTTACGAGACGCCCGCCGAAATCCGCTACCTCCGCTCCATCGGCGCCGACCTGGTCGGCATGTCCACCGTTCCCGAAGTCATCGCCGCACGCCATTCCGGCCTCCGCGCCCTCGGCATCTCCTGCGTCACCAACGCCGCCGCCGGCGTCCTCGACAAGCCACTCGACCACAACGAAGTCCTCGAAACCGCCGAGCGCGTCAAATCGCAGTTCATCGGCCTGCTCCGCGCCGTTATTCCCCAAATTGCGGCTGCTTTATAATTCAAAAGACCGCTCAATCTTTCTGGAGGCACGAATGTCCGGACACGACGCCCTCATCGCCGCCGCAACCAAAGCCCGTGAAAACGCCCACGCCAAATATTCCAATTTCAAAGTCGGCGCAGCGCTGCATGCTCCGTCCGGCAAAGTCTTCACCGGCTGCAACATCGAAAACGCCACCTTCGGCCTCACTCTTTGCGCCGAGCGCGTCGCCATCTTCAAAGCCATCAGCGAAGGCGAGCGCAGCTTCGATTCCATCGCCGTCGTCACCGACACCGATACGCTCACCTCTCCCTGCGGCGCCTGCCGACAGATCATCTGGGAATTTTGCGGCGACATTCCGGTCGTGCTCGCAAACCTGAAAGGCAAAGTCGAAGTCCTGCGCATGAGCCAGCTCTTTCCGAAACCCTTCGACTCCTCTAAGCTGTAACCACCCTCACTCAAGGACCTGTTCATGAAACTCACGCGCGCTTTTTGTAACCAATTCGTGCTTCTCAGCGGCCTCATGCTGTTCTCGTCCGCCGCCATCGCGCAGGACGCCGCCAAACAACCCGTCTCTGTCGACCTCCTCGTCAAAGGCGCAACCATCGTCACAATGGATCCCGACCGCCGCGTCCTCGAAAACGGCTTCCTCGCCGTTCGTGGCGACGAAATCATCGCCATCGGCCAGGACACGGCCGCCACCTATCCAAAGGGCGTCACAGCGAAACAAACCATCGACGCCACCGGCAAGCTCATCATCCCCGGCTTGATCAACGGCCACACCCACATCCCCATGGTCCTGATGCGCGGCCTGAAAGACGACGTCACCCTCGACGACTGGCTTCGCAAATTCATCTTCCCCGCCGAAGCTCGCAACGTCACCGAAGACTACGTCCGCTGGGGTTCCCGCCTCGCCCTCGCCGAGATGATTCGGAGCGGCACCACCACCTTCGCCGATATGTACTATTTCGAAGACGCCGAAGCCGAAGAGACCAAAGCCGCCGGCCTGCGCGGCGTTCTCGGCGAAACCTGGATTGATTTCCCGGTCCCCGACAACAAAAACGAAGCCGAGATGGCCGCCTACACCGAAAAATTCCTGAAAAAATGGCAAGGCGATCCCCTCATCCACGCCGCCGTCGCTCCCCATTCCATTTACACTTGCTCCGAAAAAACCTTGCGCGACGCCGCCGTCATGGCCCGCAAATATCACGCACCAATCCTCATCCACGTCGCGGAGATGCGCAAAGAGTTCACCGACAGCATCGAGAAAAACGGCGCAACGCCGGTGCAATATCTCGAACGCATCGAATTCCTCGGCCCCGACGTCGTGGCCGCCCACTGCATCTGGACTGACTACACGGACATGAAAATCCTCGCCGAGCGCCAGGTCGGCTGCGTCCACAATCCCTCCAGCAACATGATGCTCGCCAGCGGCGTCGCGCCCGTCGTGGACCAGCGCGCCGCGGGCGTTCGCGTCGGCCTCGGCACCGATGGCCCCGCCGGCAGCAACAACGACCTCGACATGATGGAAGAGATGGACCTCGCCGCCAAACTGCAGAAGACCTACCGCGTCGATCCGCGCGCCCTCGGAGCCAAAGGCGCCCTGGAAATGGCCACCATCGAAGGCGCTCGCGCCCTCCACATGGAAAAGCAGATCGGCTCGCTCGAAACCGGCAAAAAGGCTGATTTCGTCATCCTCACGCTCGACGTACCCAACGCCGTTCCCATGTATGACGTCTACTCCCAGATCGTGTACGCCCTCAAGGCCAGCGAAGTCCAGACCGTCGTCGTCGCCGGGAAAACCCTGCTGAAAGACGGCAAGCTGCTCACCGTGGACGAGCCCGCTGCCATCGCCAAAGCGAAAGAATACGGAAAAAAAGTAGCCGATTCTCTCAAATAGTAGGGACGTAGCGCAAAAGGGACCCGCACTTTCTCCGTTGTTCCATTTTGGAAAACTCCGCGCTCCCCGGGCCCATCTCTTCGTGGTCAATCTGCCGCTAAGATACGGCCTATCAAAATCTTGCACAGTTTTCCCGAAACATCCGCTTGACACCCTCTCAATTGAGAAGTAATTTCATTTCAATATTTTTCCCCGTACTCAAAGCGTCGTTCGAGCCGCCGGGGACTTCAAGAGGACTCGCTGGCGGTCATCTTTATTCTATTTGCCGCGATTCCAGGGTGCTTCAGTCCCGGTATAGGGGTTAAGAGAGTCGAACTCTTAATTTCTGCCGCTCTTTTGCCTTGAGTCCAGGGTTCCAAAAAAGGGGTATGCATAATGAGCAAGAGAATTCTCTTTGTCCTGACGGCTTGCATGACTGCACTGTGTTTCTCCCCGCTCGCGTTTGGGCAAGCGATCGGAAGTTTCTCGGGAACGGTAACGGATAAGTCCGGTTCCAGCATCGCCGGTGCCGCCGTGACCGTGACCTCTCAGGGCACGGGTGTTGTTCGCGACACCAAGACGGATGACACCGGGCACTACATCGTGAATTTGCTTCCCGTCGGTCTGTATACCATCCACGTGCAGTTCCAGGGCTTTCAGCCCGCAGAGGCCAAAGACGTGCGCCTGCAGATCGACGAATCCCGCGAGCTCAATTTCAGTCTGAACCCTGCCTCCGTCTCCTCGACCGTGGAGGTTACCGCCGACGCCGTCGCCGTCACCACCACCGATCCGACTCTCGGACAGGTCATCAATTCGCAGCAGGTCGCCCAGCTCCCCTTGAACGGCCGCGACTTCGTGCAGCTCGCCACTCTCACCCCCGGCACCGTGGCGGAAACCAATCCCAACAGTTTCTTTACGAACGCCGCAAGCAGCGAAGTCGCGGCCCGTGGGGCGTTTTCTCTCTCGGTCGGCGGCTCCCGCGCCAACAGTACCGACTGGTTGCTCGACGGCAACGACAACAACGAATTGACCGCCGGCGGCATCAGCATTCTCTCCTCCATCGATTCCATTCAGGAATTCAAGGTGCTCACCTACAACTACTCCGCGGAATTCGGCACACGCGCGGGACCAACTGTCCTCGTTACCACCAAGTCCGGCAGCAACGCCCTCCATGGTTCGCTGTACGAATTCCTGCGCAACACTTCTCTCGACGCCAAGAGCTTCTTCGCCACCAAACCCGAAAAATTCAATCTAAATCAGTACGGCGGCTCCCTCGGCGGCGCCATTCGCAAGAACAAAACTTTTTTCTTTTTGGATGGCGAACAGAAATCCCAGCGCCACGGCATCACCTTCACTGGCTTGGTTCCGACGGTCGCCATGCGCGGCGGCGATTTCACGAATGACGCTTTCGGCCGCCCCGTACCGGTGGGAACTACCGCCGCTGACCCTGTGACCTTTGACACCGCGATCATTAACCCCAACATGGGACCCATCACCGGCGGAGGCGCTTCCACGAACGGCGCTGTATTCCCGAATATCTATTTTCAGTGCGATGCCAATGGTAATCCTATGCCCGTGGCCGCCAATGGCAGCCAGCAGCAGGGGCAGAACTGCAACAAGATACCCAGTGGCGCCAACGGATTGATCAATCCTATCAGCAAGCAATTGCTGGCACTTTACCCGGCGCCTAACGCCAACAATCCCGCCCTCGGAATCAACTACATCAATTCTCCCGTGCGCAAACTGGATGAAACCAAGTTTGACATTCGGCTCGATCACAATTTTTCTGCATCCGACACCGCTTTCGCCCGTTTCAGTTATGACCAAGCGGTCTCCTACGTTCCGGGCGGCGGGCCTGGCTTCGCGGAACAGAGTCCTTTCGGTAGCAATCAAGGTATTCAAAATCATGGCCGCAATATTGCGCTTTCCGAAACTCACATCTTCTCGTCCACCAAGGTCAACCAGATTTCCGGCGGCTATAACCGCATTTTCAACTACATCACTTCCTTTGGAACTGGAAGCTGCCAAGCAGCCAAGTTTGGCATTCCTGGCGCCAATCTTGGCTGTGCCGATGGCAGCACTTGTAAAGGCGACATCATCAGCTGCGGCCTTAGTTCGACCCAACTGAGTGGTGGTTACTTCTCCTTGGGAGACCGCGGTTTCTCCCCCTTTACCGGGGGTACCAACGTTTACTCCATAAATGATTCCTTCGACATGATCCTTGGCAAGCATGACATAAAGATGGGCGGCTCCATCCGCGCCATGCAGATGAACGTCCGCACCAACGGCTTCCAGGACGGCTACTGGATTCTCACCGGCCTGTGGTCAAACTTTAACCCGATCGCCGACTTGGCCCTTGGACTCCCCAGTCTTGCTATCCACGACCAGACTTTCCTCGGCGATACCACCGGGCGCCGCTGGAAGATTTTTCGTCCCTACGTCCAGGACGACTGGCGCGCAACCAAAGATCTCACGGTAAACATCGGACTAGCATGGGACATCACCACCCCGATCGCGGAAGTAGCCGGCCGCCAGGCGGACTTCAATCCCGCGAACGGCCAGTTCCTGATTCCAGGCCAAAACTACGTGAGCGACGGTGCAGGTATTCGCACCTACTGGAAAAACTTCGAACCCCGCATCGGCTTAGCCTATAAAGTCAAAGGCAGCGATAAAACCGTGCTTCGCGCCGGCTACGCCATCTACCACGATTCTTCCTGGAGCCAGGGCGCTCAGGGCTTGTGGCAGAATCCGCCCTTCTACGCGGAGTCCGATGCCTTCGCCTTCACCGTCGCCGGTTGCACCTTCGCGACCGCTGCTTGTGCGACTGTCTACCACATGACTCCGTCTGCATTGAGTTTTTCCAACGGTTTCCCGATCTTCACTTCTCAGCCAAATCCGGCCAGCTTCTCGGGAACCATTCAAGCGCAAAATATCAATTTCCGGCCCGGCCAAGTCCAGCAATTCAACGTGAACGTGGAGCACCAGCTTCCCGGTGACATCGTACTTACCGTCGGTTACGCGGGCGCTCGGAGTTCACACATCCTGATCGATGGCAACAACCTCAACGTCACCACTCCTACGGCTTGCGCTGGCGGTCCGAACGCTACTGCCGGTTATAGCTTGGGCTGCGGCCCCGGCGGCGCTTTCCTCCCCCAGCCTCCACAGTTTGCGAATTTCCCCTTCTCCACGATTGCCAACATCACCGACCAGGGTAGCGCTCACTACAATTCGCTGCAGGTCAAGGCGGAGACCAAGAACGCGCGTCATGGCCTCTATGCCCTGATCAGCTACACCTATTCCCGCGCCTACGACAATGGCTTCGCCGACGGCGTCGGGAGCACCATCGGCGCCACCTATTACCCCCTGCCCAACTGGAGCAAGCTTGACTGGGGCCTCTCTCAGATCAACCTCAACAACAATTTCACCGCCAGCGTGATTTATGACCTGCCGTTCGGCCACGGAAGGCAATTCGGCAGCAGTTGGAACAATACCGCCAACGCGATCCTCGGCGGCTGGCAGATGACCCTGATCGAACACATCAGTTCCGGCTTTCCCATCTTTATCGTGGATGGGAACAACGGCTCCGGTGTCAATTTCCAGAACAACGGCAACAGCTTCATCCGGCCGAACCAGAGCTGCGACCCGACTAGCGGACTCCACCAAAGCATCGCACAATGGTTTAACACCGCTTGCTTCAGTGCACCCGGCACGGGCCAGCTCGGAAATGCCAGCCGCACTCCTGTCAACGGCCCGGACTTCGTCAACACCGACTTCTCGGTCATCAAGCGCTTCGCTCTGCCAAAGGAGAATATGGGTCTCGACTTCCGCGCGGAAATCTTCAACCTCTTCAACCATGCTCAGTTCGGTCTCCCGGCCAGCGACTTTAATTCTGCAGGCACGTTTGGGAAGATCAACTCCACCGTCAACGGTCCCCGGCTCGTCCAGTTCGGGCTGAAGTTCACGTTCTAAGGTTGCCCTTGAAACCAAACTCTCGGTTCCACTTTTCTCGACCCACGGCGCAAGCCGTGGGTCGTTTTCTTTTCGGCGCGGCGCTTCTTGCACTTTTCTTCGCTGTGTCCGCCGCCGCCCAAACCCGCCGCAAGGTCATCATCAACCAGGACTGCTCCGGCCCCGGCGGCAGCAATATGCAAACGCTCGCCACCCTCATCCAGTCGCCGCAGGTCGACGTCCTCGGCGTCACCATCGTCACCGGCAATCAGTGGCGCGACGAAGAAGTCGTCCACGCCCTCCGCCTCCTCGAAGTCATGGGCCGCACCGACATTCCCGTAGTTCCCGGCGCCGCCTTTCCGCTCGTCCGCACACGCGAAGAAGCGCAACTCTGGCAGGAGCGCTACGGTAAAGTCGGCTACGCCGGCGCGTGGGACACCCGCTGGTATCACGATCCCTTCGTCGTCCCGCCGCCCAAAGAAGGCCAGCCCACCACCAAGCCTTCCTCCGAAGACGCCGCCCATTTCCTGATTCGCATGGTGCACAAGTATCCACACGAGGTCACCATCTACGAGGGCGGCCCGATGACCAACCTCGCCCTAGCGCTGCGCATCGATCCGCAATTCGCCGAACTCGCCCAGGAACTCGTCTTCATGGGCGGCAGCCTGAATCCCGCCACCGACAATCCCGAATTCGTCAACACTCCCCGCCACGAATTTAATTTCTGGATGGATCCCGAAGCCGCCGACGCCGTTCTCCACGCCAACTGGAAAAAAATCACCTGCACCCCCGTGGACATCTCGATCAAAACGCGCCTCACGCAAGCGATGGTGGATGAGATCGCGAAGACCGGCACTCCCCTCGCCCGCTATGTCGCCCAATACTACATGCACGGCCCCGGCGCCGACTTCATGTGGGACGAACTCGCCGCTGCCGCCTGGATCGATCCCTCCATCATCACCAAGCGCGACGTCCGCTACATGGCGGTCGACACCGACCACAGCGCCTCGTACGGCAACACCCTCACCTGGCTCGAAGGCGACAAGCCCAAGCGCCAGCTCCAACGAGTCGAAATCCTAGTCGACCTCGATTCCGAAAAATTCTACCGGATGTTCATCGACCTGATGCGCGCCCCAACCCCGCTGCCAGCTCCGCACTAAAACTGCGCGTAGCGGCCACCTTCAGGTGGCCCCGCTTCCTCCTCACGCCGGATGCCCCACGTGCCGATTTTGCACGTGGGTTCTTGCTTCTCTCTTCTCAGCGCCCTCAGCGGACTCTGCGTTATCTTTACTCTTTCTTCGCTTACCGTCCTCGCACCAACCCTCGCACGAAAACCGCCGTTTAAGGCTTCCCCGCCGGCGCCGATTCGCTCTTCCCTGTAAAAACAAACTGTCCCAGTTCCCGCCGCTCCCGCTCCATCTTCTCTTTCTTCTTCTCTGAAACTTCCTCATAAAGCCCCGACTCCCTCCGCCCCTTCTCCGTCTCCCCCATCCGCCGGTAAATCTGCGCCAGCCGAAGATGCGCCTCATCCGGCAGCGGCGTATACTCAACCGCCTTTTGCAGCGACGCCACCGCCTTTGCCAATTCCCCCTTCTCTCCATACAACAATCCCAATTTCAGATACGCATCTCCTAGCCGCGGATCGATCGCAATTGCCTTTTCCAGTTGCGCCTCGCGCGCAGCAAAATCTTGCTCGCCCCGCCTCTGCTTCTCCAGTGCGACCGCATAGTAGTAGTGAGCCATCGCGTCGTCCGGCCGCAGCGCAACAAACCGCTGGAACGCGGCCACCCATTCCTTCGGCTCGCTTTTCGCAACCTCCTGCACTTTCCCCAAAAACAAATAAGGCCGCGGATCCGACGGTTCAAGATCAATCGCCTCCAGCAGCCACCGCGCCGCCTGCTCATTCAAATCCTGCCCATAAGCCGCGGCGCCAAGCCCCACCAGCATGCGCACGGATTTCGGATAGCGGCGCTGCCCCTTGCCAAACACTACGGAAGCCGGCGCATACGCATGGTGCAGCAAAAGCTCCGCGCCCCACGCAAACAAATTCTCCTCGCTAGGATCAAGCTCCGCGGCCCGCTGATACTCCCGCACCGCTTCCGCCGGCTGCCCCTCGCTCTCACGAACCTCCGCCAGCAAGGCGTGCAACTCTGCGTGCTCACCACGCGCAAGCAATGTCTGGACCGACCGATCTGCGCGCTTCGTATCTCCACTCTTCTGGTAAGCCACCGCCAACGAGTAGCCCGCCTCATAATCCGTCGGCTTCAATTGCAAAGCTTGTTCAAGGTAAGCAATCGCATCTCTGGCCCGGCCCGCCTGCAGCAATTCCCTTCCCACTTTGAGATTCTGCGCGAAATCGCTCGCCGCGACTTTCGGCAATTCCTCAGTAAAATTGCTCGTCGCAGCAGAATTGCTCCGGGCGGACGCTTCCGCCCCAAGCGACGCGGTCTCTCTCGCCAGCGCCTCCTTCGTCGGCAGCGTCACATTCGATCCGTGCCCGCCCGCGTTGCTCGGATCCGAAACTCCGGCCACGGTAAACTGAGGCTCATCCGAATACTCCATCGCCTGCGCTGCGGCCCTGTTGGAGGAGGCAGCTTTTTCCTCTGCCATCTGCAAATTCAACGATTTCATTTCTCCCTGGCTAGTTGAAAACGGCCCTTCCGTCCGATCCAGATAACCCGGCTTCCGGGCGCGCACAATATATGTGCTCGCCCCCACTCCGTTGAACCGGAAATGCCCGCCGACATCCGTCTGCGTAACCTGGGTCCTTCCCTCAACCTGATCGTCCAGCGACACCTTCGCACCCGGCAGTGGCCGCCTCTCTGCGTCGCGCACCACTCCCTCCACCATACCCCCACCGCTCTGCGCTCGAAGCACCGCGGGCGTAACGGCCAGCGCGAGCATTAATGGGCACAGAATCCCTCTCGCCAGTCGAATCGATTTGCAATGAAGTTTATTCAAAACTTGTCATTCTGAGGGCATCCGACACGGATGCCCGAAGAACCTCAACTTCGAATGATCCTCTAACTTCTAGTGCGAAGGTGCGGGCAAATCTACTTGCCGCCTTCCCCCAACGTGATTCTATCCGCACGCTAATCACGCGGCAAACTACGGGCCCAACGTTTCCAGCTCTTTCCGCGCCTGCGCCTGCTCCGGATGCACCTTCAACAATTCCTCCAGCGTCGCCCGCGCCCTCGCTTTGTCTCCCTCGATCGCATACACCCGCGCCAAATTCAAATACGCCTGTTCAAATCCCGGCGCCACCCGGATCGATTCCGCAAAACTCTTCTTCGCCTCATCCGCACGCCCCGTGCGCAAATAAAGGATGCCAAGATTATTCAGCGCTTCCGGATATGCCGGACGCGCCGCCAGCGCTTTCTGCAGGTGCTCATACGCGGGCCCGGTATCGTTTAATTGTGCGAACACCATGCCCAGGCCGTAATTCGCGTCCGCATCCTCGGGATTCAAAGCCAGCGCGTGCTCCAAAGTTTTCCTCGCGGCGTCCCAGTCCTTCTTCTGCCGGTAAGCATTCCCCAGATTCTGCAACGCGACCACGTGGTCCGGATTTATCCCAAGCGCCTTCTGAAAAAATTCGATCGCCTCATCCGTATTTCCTTCCCGCGCCGCCAGTATCCCCAGGTTGTTCCATGTGTTCGGCAGAGTCGCGGGATAATCCGCCGCCGACCGAACCGCGCGTTCGAAGCACTCGCGCGCCTCTTTCCGTTTCTGCTGCTCCAGATAAACGCTGCCCAGCGCGTACAGCGGCTCCGCTCCGCCCGGATCTTCCTTCTCGGCCAGCCGAAAAAACTCCTCCGCCTGCTCCAGGTATCCCCGCTCATAAAATACAGAGCCAAACGAGAGATAATTCCTACCAACCTCGTAAGTCTCGCTCACTCCCGCGAACGGAAGCCCTCGCGCCATTCGTTCCGCCGCCGTCTTCGGGATCTGGCCAAAATCCGCTTCCACATGATCCAGTCTCAGCGCGCCCTGATAAATCTTCGCAATATTCCCCTGCGCATCAATCAGAAAAGCCGTCGGCAGGCCCATGTCCCGGTGCCGGTCAAAAAGCCGCCCGTACAGCAGGTTATACACCGCAACCAATTCCGGCGGCGCACTCACAACGGGAAACATCCACCCACCCGTCGCCTTCGCCTCCGCAACATCCACCACAACCAACTGCAGTCCTTCTGCCAACCATTTATTGTGGGCTTTTTGAAAACTCGCCAGTTGTGCCTCCCAATCAGGCAACTCCCCTGATCCGAAATGCACCAGCACCGGCTTTCCCCGGCACGCGGAAAGCAATCCTTCTTTTCCGTCCGATCCGGCAACGCGAAAATCCGGCGCCGCCACCGGCACAAGGAGCCACGTCTCCGCCTGCACAGGCAGTTGCTCTGTCCGGCCAGGGGAATTCGCCGCATTCGCCTCGTTGCGCTTCGCGGGCGAAACAAACGTCTCTTTCCGCAAAGTAGCCAACCCCTCTTCAATCCATATCCGGTGATTGGCCGGCAAATCCCCAAATTTCTGTTCCAACCCGCTAGGCCACCGGATCGCCGCTTGAATCGGCCCTTTCGCCTCCCCCAACCCGAAAAACAATTCCTTGCTGTGTTGCGCCAGAAAGCCGGAGCCCGCCTGCACAAACTTCGTCTGCTTCCCAACATTTGTTTCAATCGTCACCACGGCCCCGATCGCATCGCGGTTGCTCTTCTTTCCCTGCAAACGAAATGCAATCGCCGGCGCCAGTTGCGGTATCACATTTTTCAGGAACCGCAATTGCGGCCCGTTGCGATTCTTCAGCACCACTTCCACGCGGCCGTCGTGGTCAAAGTCCGCCAGCGCAAACGTCCGGCTGTCCTCCAGGAAATCCATGCCGGCAACGCCCGACACATCCGAAAACGTCCCGTCGCCATTATTCAGGTAGAGCACGTTGCGTTCATACCCGCTCCACGTCGCATCGGCGCGGATCAATTCATTTACGGCGTTCCATCCCTGCTCATAAGCGCTGCCGGGCTTCGAACCCTCCGGTGAATTCGCAACCACCTGCCGCCAGAAAAAACTGTTCAGGTCCGCGCGCTGCGGCCCTGAAATTATTCCATTCGCGATATACAAATCCGGGAACCCATCGTGGTTGAAATCCCACGCGTCGCTCGACCACGCCCACCGCCCCATCAGTGTCCCCGAGCGCGAACCGGCATCCTCAAACTTCCCGTCGCCGCGATTCCGGTACAGGCAATTCCCCATCGCGTGCCGCCGGTACATCGCCCGCACTTCTTCGCTCACATTCTGCTGAAACGTTTCCTGCATCGAAACCCGTAGCCCCGCCGCCGTCCACATGTCCGCAACATACAAGTCCTGCCGGCCATCCCGATCGAAATCCAGCCAGCTCACGCTCATTCCCGCCCCGACATCCTCGACGCCCGCCTCTTTCGCAACGTCCGTAAGCGTCCCGTCGCCGTTGTTCCGGTACAGATTCTTTCGCCCGAAATCGTTCACTACGTACAAGTCCGGCCAGCCGTCGCCATCAAAATCCGCCCAGCCGCAGCAGAAACTGAAACGCGTGTTGTTCTTGCTGAGCCCGGTTTCCCGCGTGACGTCGCGAAAGCTTCCATCCCGCTGGTTCCGCATCATGAAATTCGGCGGCCCGTTTTCCGCCGCATAATACGGCATGGGATACCGGTATTGATCCGTTCCCTGGTAGTAGGTGTACAGGCAAAAATAAATGTCCAGCCAGCCGTCGCGGTCATAATCCGCAATCGCAGCCCCAGTAAACGTGCCCTGCGGCGGGGTCGCGAAATGAAATGCCTCAGGCCGCAGCCGGAATTTCCCGCCTCCCGCATTCATAAACAGGAGAGGGCCGCTCGCCCGTACAACAATCAGCTCCTGTCTTCCATCGTTGTCAGTGTCGGCAAACAACGCGCACGCCGTGTTATCGAGAATTCCCACTCCCGACGCTTCCGTGATGTCCTCAAATGTGCCGTCCCCGCGATTCCGGTAAAGCCGGTTCGGAAGCCCCGCCGGCTGGCAAATATACAAGTCGTCGAATCCGTCGCCGTCTATGTCTCCCACCGCCACGCCGTTGTGCCCGTAAATATCAATCCCGCTCGCGCCGTCCATCACCGTGCGCCAGGTATCGACGCCCGGCAGAAATTGCGCACCGTAAGAAGTGCACCCTGCAAATGTGCGCGCCGCAATATCCTCGAACACAGGAGCCAGCGACCGGCTGCACGCTTCCTCCAGATTGCGCCATTTCTGCAGCCGAATCTCCTTGCCCGGCCCGATCTCCCAATCCAGCTCCACGTTTCCAATCCACTGTTCGCGATGAAATCCCTGCCCCACGCCGACGAATTCGTAGTGCACGCGAGTGTGAAGTTCCACGTGCTTGTCCGGAGAGGCCGGCGGGCCCGCGTCAGCGTGAATTCCCGTGATCTGAAACTCCACCGTCAGCAACTTCGAGAAATCCCGGACCGCTGACCGCCATTCCGCAACAAACGTCTCTCGGCCAAACTTCAGCCCTTCCTGGAATTTCACCTCCCACACGTGCAAAATTCCGTCATTTTTGCGCCGCGCCTGCAAACTCGCCGCGGGCGAGCTCGCCACAAAGTTGCCGCTCATCACGCGTTCCAGCGCCCCCGTCCCCTGCGGTGACACCCGCAGTTCGGCGCTCCACTCCCCCAATATCAGAGCAATTTGATCGTGATAAATTTCCGTCGGGAAAGTGTCGTACTCCGCCTGCGCCTTCTTCAGCACAGCCTCAATCGCGCGGGGAGTCTTGTAAACAGGATGAACATGGAATTCCGGCGAAAGGAGTGAATCTTGCGGGAAAATTCCGGAACCGAACCGATGCCAACCCAGTCCGGATGGAAGAAAGGCCAGCGCCGCGCCTTGGCTGTATTGCAGGAATTCGCGCCGGCTTAGTCCGGCGAATCGCCGCTTCTTCCCCGGCCAGCTCAGAAAAATTCCTCCATCTTTTTCGGCGTGAAGCCCGAATCTAGCATCGGGCTACCCATCGGTCAAGCTTGCCCCCGCAGCCACACCACGTGGCACCACGGACGCGCCATATCAGCGTCTGGTGTTCATGCAGGGAGCGACGATGGCTCCAACTGTCGGTCCAAGCCGCCTCGTAATGGAGATTAAGAAAACTGTAGCGCAGGCGCAACGCGACCATTATTAGGGCGAGCAGGATATGGGGTCGGGCGACATCCGGTTTCCGGACTTTAGGATTGACAAAAGCAGTCTAAACGGTACCCCACCTTCGCGATTCCTCTAGGCTTCGAGCAATTCCCTGAGTACTTCGGTGTCGGTTTGTATGGCTGGAAATGTGGCAACCACTTGGAGGTCGATCTCGCGAAAAACGACGAACTCGTCTTGGGACTCCGATGACAATTTCAGTACGCGAGCTTTGGCGGTCTCGATGTCGTTTGCAGTTTCCAGCCAGTGGAATGTTCCTTTGCGGTCC
>Ga0209735_1000020_pt1 | contig 22703 bp, 23 predicted proteins | sample BlaSpr_A8_Ref_M2_FD_187990 | JGI IMG/M metagenome (GOLD analysis project Ga0209735, IMG submission 187990) | Forest soil microbial communities from Thunder Bay, Ontario, Canada - Black Spruce, Ontario site 2_A8_Ref_M2 (SPAdes) (version 2) | ecosystem: Environmental > Terrestrial > Soil > Boreal... | reverse complement strand
CGACAGCGCTTCATCGATGAGCTGCGGGCAGATGAAGTGAATATGCGAGTCGATGCCGCCTGCCGTGATGATGCGGCCTTCGCCGGCTATGACCTCGGTCGAGGCGCCCACGATCATCCCCGGGGTGACACCCGGCTGGATGTCCGGATTGCCGGCCTTGCCAAGCGTCGCGATCTTTCCGTCCTTGATCAGGATGTCGCCCTTATCGATGGTGCCGTGAGAAACGGTGAGGATCGTCGCATTGCGAATGAGGATCGCGGGAGCAGATGCATCTATTGCCGCGCCGCTCGCGGCTTTTTCATTGGCGCTGAGGAGCCCCGTGATTGCGAACAAGAATGCGGCGGCGAACAGCAATATTTTTGTGCGTATCTTCATTGCGCACCCCCTGCCTGCACGGCCGCCATTCTTGTGGGCTTGGCGCCACTGAACTCAAACGTGTAGCCCATCGCCTGAATTGAACCCTTCATGGAAGTCCCCTCGAATGTGCCGGTGAAAACCACATCGCCGGAGCTGCCTTCGATCGAGATGTTGATCGTAAAGCTGAACTTGACGCGGCTGACCCAGCCGCTGAAGACGCTTCCGGTGCCGCGATCGCTGGCCAAGCTGCCGGTCAGTATGCCGTCGGGCTGCATGGCGAGTTCGGCGGTGGCTTCTTCCTGGCCCTGAGGCGTCGTAAAACTCAATTTCCATTTGCCGGTCAGGTCGCCCTTCGGCGGGTCGCTGGGCCGCAGTGTTTCCCGAACTTCGTACTTTCGCCCGTCCACGAAAACAATTTTCACTTTCGTTTTCTTTTCGAAAAGATCGCCGTCGGCGACCACGAGATTCGCAATCTTTCCATTTTCAATTGAGCCGAGCGTATCTGCAACGCCAAAAATCTCGGCGGGTGAAAGCGTCAGCGCGCGCAGCGCCGCCTCGGGGCTTAATCCCGCGTCAATGGACTTTTTCACCGCGGGAAGCAGGTCCTTCGGCGCGGTAATACCGCCCGAATAAAATGCGAATTTCACGCCGGCCTTGCCGAGCGCGGCGGGCGAAGAAGGCGCGCGGTCGCGGAACCGCAGCGTGCGCAGCGACGGCGTTGCCTCCGGATCGCCGTCTTTTTCCGCTTCCGGCCATTTCAGGTCCACCAGCACCGGCATTTTCTTCGCGGCAATTTCCGGCGCGACTTCGTAGCCCATTTGCCCGCCGTAAAGGACTGCGTTCAATTTCCATTCTTCGGCCAGGCGAAGCGCCCGGCGGATTTGCAGCGAATTATTTCCCGGAATCAGAACAACCGCATGTTTCCCAAGCGCCGCCGCTAAGGCTGCGTCGCTGCGGTCGTATTTTGGCCGCTCCATGCCGCGTGGATTTTTTTCGTAGCTGGCCTCGGCTTGCGTGTCCCAACTCGTATCCAGCCACACCTGCCGGACATAGGCGATCCCACCCATCACCGAGCCGGGATAACTGCGGAATCCTCCGGGAGCCTGTAGCGAAACCGGCAGCGCGACCAGTGATTTCACCACTAAATCGCCGGCACGTTCGCCGCCCAGATCGAGCACGGCGGCCTGGCCGGGAAACATCCCGCCTTTGGGCGCGGCGATCACCGTCGTAAATCCCGCCGACCGCCAGGTTTCCATCCGCGGGTCGCCGGGATTCACTTCGTCCGCGGCGTTTCGCCATGGCGTGGTCGCGGGACGATCTTCTGGCCCGCGCGAAACGATTTGCTGCGGCCGGGCGCTACCATCTCCTGCGGAAGGGGGAGGAGTTGCGGCGGCAACACCAACATCGGTGAATCCGTCGATCAGTCCGGGATAGACGATGAGTCCCTTGCCGTCAATCACCCACGCATCCGGGGGAATGGTCACGTTTGTTCCCACCGCGGTGATGATTCCACGCGAAACGAGAACCGTAGCGTTCTCGAGCGGCGCCGAGGATACCGGCACGACTTTCGCTCCGCGAATTGCGAAGGTGCGCGGCTCGCCGCCCTGTCCCGAAGCCGCGTGGGCTCCCAGCAATCCAAGCCAGGCTCCAAGAAGCACAAATCGCCACAGGCGTGGATGAACGCTTCTCGAACTCATGAGTTGCTCCTTGTCTTGCTTGCGTTATTGCCTTTGCGAAGTCCCCGTCGGACTTGCACCCCTCGCAGGCTATTGAGGCTAGTGGCAACGTGCGAGAACGTCAAGAGCCAGCGCAAGAAAAAAGAGAAAAGCGGAGTGGCGCTTGTCTCTTTTGATTCTTGTTTAATGGCCGGGCTTACGGTTTCTTCTTGCTGAAAAGTTTCACTGAGGCTGAACGACCCCGCCAGCGCAAGGAAAACCCTCACCCCTGAAGGGGTGAGCTACAGGAGCGGGGCCACCTGAAGGTGGCCGCTACACGATGGGCATCGTTTCGCTGTGATATGTTGAAGAATTTGGCTTACGGCTTCTTTTTGCCGAAGAGGCCGCCGAGTTGGTTGACGGTGTCCGCGGCTGAACCTTTGCTGCCGCCGGCGAGGGCGCCGGCCGCGTTGGTCAGGCCGCCCGCTCCTCCGCTCCCGGCGCAAGAAAATTCAGCCTTGAGAAGGCTGGCCGCGGCGCCGCCGATATCAGGCACAAATTGCGGGCTCGCAGTGGTCCCGTGTATCTGCAACGGCACCTTGATGCCGCCATTTTTGCAAGATGTGGCGCCACCGCCGAGCATCTTGCCGACGGTTCCGCCGAGCCCTCCCGCCATCGAACCCGCCGCGGCCGTTGCGACGGAATTATTTACTGTCGCCACCAGCTTGAAGTCCAGGTTGTTCTTCGCGTCCACGGTCCCGTTGCCGACCATGGAGCCAATCGCCGGAACCACCGCGTTCAGATTGTCCGCGCGGAGTCCGGTCGTGGCCATGTGCAAATTCGTGGTGAACTTTTCAATGATCAGGTCGCTGCCCGACTTAATTCCCGCAAGCGCGCCGATGCCGGACAATTTCTTGCCCAAGTCAAAGCCCGCAAGTTTTCCATTGAACAAACCGATTGTGCCATCGGTCACCAGTTTGTCGGTCGGCCCGGAAACGTGCAGGTTCGTGTTCATTGTGCCGGCGCTTAGGCGCGACTTGTCCGGCAGGTTGATGCCGAGCGCGGGAAGAAAGGATTCGAGGTCTGTTGCGGGAAGGCCATCGCCGGTGATTTTCAGATCCACGGCGAAGGCATCGCCTTCCGATTTATAGGTTCCGCTCAAATTGGACTTGGCATTCCCGATATTCAGCGTGGAAGGATGTAGCACGCCTGTGCCTTTCACCAGGTCGTATTTTGTGTCGAAATTAACCACTGCCGGGACGCCCGCGGGACTTCCTCCCGCAACCAGCACTGCCTTTGAGAGTTTCAATTGGCCCTTCGTAGCCATCTGGCCCTTCTCGCTGACCAGGTTCGCGTCCATGTCCGCGACTCCGCCAAGCCCCAGCGAGGGATCCAGAAAGCCAGTGCTCGCCAGATTGAGCCCGCTGATCGTGAGCTTAACGTTCTGTGGCGTGAGCGCTGCGTCTTCGGCATCCACCGGACCGATTTTGCCGTCGATCTTCATAGTGCCGCCGCCCGGCAACTCCATGGAAAAGAGGACTGGGAAATTATTCTTCATCGCGACGTCGCTGGCGGTCAGGTTCACTTTGGTGTAGACCGTGCGCTTCCGCGAGTTCGTGCTGCCGAGCGTAATTTGCCCGTCTTCCAAACGCAACTTCCCGATGGAAAGCGCCTCCGCTGAATTGCTGCCGGAAGTGGCGGGGGCAGCTTTCGGAGCGGTCTTGCTTGAAGCGCCGCCGATCGAGGAAAAATTCCAGCGGCCGCTGGGATCTTTGAGCATGGTTACTTGGGGATTCACGACCGTGATTTCGGTGACATTCAATTGCTGGGAGAAAATCAGCGGGATCAGTTCCACGCCCACTTTCACGGTCTTCGCCGTGAGGAAGGGCGCGGAATTAAATTTGGGATCGTCGCTGACAGAGACATCGTCAATTCCGACGGAGCCAGTCAAAAGCGACAAACTTAAATTCCCAAGTTGCACCTTGCGGCCCAGCGCATCGGATGCCTTTGACTCGATGGTGGGCTTGAACTTGTTGATTGGAATAAGGAACGGGACGACAAACAAAATCACGATGATCGCCACAACGACGATACCAATCCATTTCACCTTGCTGCTCATGGGAACCTCCAAAGGGAGCCTGGGAAGGCGTAGGCGGGCGCCGCAATCGAATGCTAGAGGGATGATATCACAGAGCGTTGTTGTTAACCGGGATTGGGCCAGCGCGAAGAGGTCGCGGCGGCCCGTCCACTCATACTACAATGTGGTTGGCGGGGCTGTAGCTCAGATGGATAGAGCGTCGGTTTCCTAAACCGTAGGTCGGGAGTTCGAACCTCCCCAGCCCCACCATAAGCAAGCCGCCAGGCCCCAAGGTTGTTACGAGAACGGAAATGAGGTAAGATTGTCTTACCATGGAAACCAAGCTTTCAACGAAAGGCCAGATCGTGCTTCCGGTTCAGATCCGGCGGAAGCTTGGCCTTCGCACGGGAGATCCCCTGGACACACGGGTGGAGGGCGGGCGCATCGTGCTGACGCCGAGAAGGGCTCGCTCACGGAAGGTGATCATCGTGGTTGATCCTGTCACCGGCCTTCCTGTGCTAAGCGCCGGTTCGGAAGCTCCCCTGCTGAGCAGCAAGCAGGTCCGGGAGATCTTGTCCGAATTCCCATGACGTATCTTCTCGACGTGAATGCTCTGGTAGCGTTGGGATTCCTGCAGCATGAATTCCATGGACGAGTCGCGAGTTGGGTTCGCAAGTTGGCATTGAAGGGAGTGCCGGAGCTGGCAACTTGTTCGATCACAGAACTCGGTTTCGTCCGGGTCCTCGTGCAAGCGCCTCAGTACGGATTTGCCGTGGCACATGCGCGCAATCTGTTGCTTCAACTTAAATCAGGAAATACGCCGAAGTTCACATTCATTTCCGACGATCATGATGTCTCGCACCTTCCTCCTTGGGTCAAAACGGCAAAGCAGACTACCGATGGCCATCTCGCGCAACTCGCCAAGGCGAACGGCGCCATTCTTGCGACGTTGGACGCAAGGATACCGGGAGCGTACCTCCTCCCCGCACAAAAGTTGAAATGATAAGCGATGGTTACTGAAATCCTCTGCGCCGAAGAGTGCTGCTGATCTACTCCATTGCTCGGATGAAGTTCTTACTTTTGGGCGTGGAGCGCTTCGAGGGGAGGCATGGACACCGGAACCGTGAGCGCCTTTTCGGGCTGGTTCTTCCCGTGTTGCAGCGCGTCCACCAGCATGTCGATGGCTTGGCCCGTGTTCGGCGGACTGAAAATCGTGGCGCGCAGGAGGCCGCTGCGCAACCAAGCCTGGCCCGTCTTCGGCAAGCCGTCAATCCCCAGGAACGGCACGGAAAGCCAGCGTTCGCGTTCCACTTCGTTCGGCACTTCCTGAAACGCCTTGCGGATGCCGATGGCCATGGCGTCGTCCTGCGCGGCCACCAGATCGATCTGGGTCTTCCTTGTGGTGGTCAGCTTCAGCCACGAACGCACCGCGCGCTGCGCGCTTTCTTCCGTCCACTGGCCCTTCAAGGTGATCAGGTGCATGTTTGCGGGCTTCATTTCCAGCATGCCTTTGAAGCGGTCTTTGGCGGCGGAATTTTCAGAGGGGCCCTGCATATAAAGCACCGTGCCGCCCCTTGGAATCAGCGCGGCACACTGCTTCGCCTGGATGCGGCCAATCTCGACGTGATCCACGGTGACCACGAAGACAGGCACTTTTCCCAACCCGCGCAACTCCGGCACATAGGTGGCTTCGCGATTCAACACCACCCAGGCGATGCCCTGGTTGACGGCCGCGCGCGCCACTTGCGGCAAGGCCGTTCCGCCCACGGGTTCAAAAATAATCGCGTTGGGGCGATCGGCTTCTTCGGCTTCCTGGATGACTCTCAGGATCTGGGTGCTTTGATTGATCGCGTCGTTGTCCGAGTAGATGATCTTGAGATCGATTCCGTGCTTGTGTGCTGCCTGCTCGGCAGCGCTCGCTTGTTCCACTTGATAGTCGTTGTCGTTCGTCGTGAGAGAAATCAGTATTCGCAGGTTTCCCATGGCCTCATCCGCTGGAATCTTCCTCTTCAACAATACACGCCTGCCCCAAATTCGGCACAGAAACTCCCAGCGGAGTTTCGCCGCGGAAAACGGCGGGCGTCCTTATCGAAACTGCGAAGTAGCACTTCGAGGCTGAGTGCTGACGGATTTAGGGTTTTTCCCAATGGGCTGAGGTGAATTGCTTGGGATCGAAGACCGCCGGGTCCAGCTTTACGTCGCCCTTGATCTCAGTGTACTCCTCGCTGAAGACCTTTTTTCCGTCCAGGTAGACATCAACCAGCGCCGCGATCCATCCGCCGCCCAACCGCCGGTAATCGGCGAAACGAATGTCCTGCGTTTTGTTCGGATCGCTTCGGTCGGGTTCCAGCAGGCGCACAAACAGCATGCGGTCTTTCTCCACCCAGAACTGCTTCGATTTCAAATCGCCCTTTTCCGCGCCGAAAACATAGACGGGCTTTCCTTCCCAGGTATCTTCGTGAAATTTGCCGGCGTCAAAGCCTTCCTTCTTCGCTATCGCCAGTGTCGCCTCCGGCGTTTGCTTGTACACGTCAAAACCCAGCACCAGCAACATGTTCACCTGCGGAACGTTCGCCTTGACCTGCCCTTCCTTAAATACGGTCACATTTCCATCCACCAGCAAGTATCCGTTGCCCTGGCGCGGCGGCCCGATATCAATGCGAAGTTTTCCCGGCAGCAGCGCAGCTTCGTACCACGTCTCTGCTTTGGTGGTGCCGTCAGGATTGTACGTGGTGCTTTTTTGTGTGAAGGTCACCGTTGGATACCACGACGCCGCGTAGCGCTCGTGCATCTCCTTCACCAGCGCTTCGCCGCTCTTTACCTCGGCCGGCCTTCCCGGCGCCGACCCCGCCATGGTTATAATCGCCGCAACCGGCAACAACACCCTCGAAGTATTCATATTCCCCTTTCCGGGCAACCCGGCTTTCCGCGCATAGCATCCCATCGGTTCCAGACCACTGGCACTGTACTCGCTTAGACGCGCCCTTTGCCAGAAAATCTCAGATCACCGGCAATCCGTGTTGCCCGGCGCCACGAATAGCAGTGAAAACTTGCTGGAAGTCAGCGGGAAGGCTGTAAAATAATAGGTGTGATTTCGACGAGCAACGTCTCCTGCCGGAAATCTCCTTGCGGAATCTTCCGCGCTTCTTTCTTGGGCCCCGGGACTCCAGTCTGGTTAACCCTTGTGGCCCTGCTTTGTGTTTTTCCGGTTCTCGCCCGCTCTCAGGAAGCCCCCGCCGCGGTTGGCAGCGAGACTGGCCAATCCGACGTCCCGCGAAAAGATCCCTCCACCAGCGATCAGTTGCCCGATCAGCGAGTTCCTGGAACCATCCACGGGACAGTTGTCGATCCAAATGGAACCGCTGTCGCCGGCGCTCGCGTGAAGCTCGCCCGCCAAGACCAATCTCCGAGGACAGAAACGCAATCCGGAGACGATGGACAGTATTCCTTTGGCAGCGTCGCTCCGGGACCATTCCAGCTTTCCGTTACGGCGGAAGGCTTCGCGACAAAGACTTCCTCTGGAGTCTTGCATTCCGGAGAAAACATGGTTGTCCCGCAAATCACTCTGGCGCTGACGACCGAGCTCACCGAAGTGCGCGTCGAATTCTCACCCGTCGAACTGGCGCAAGAACAGATCAAGGATGAGGAAAAGCAGCGCGTGCTGGGCTTCATTCCAAATTTCTATGTCAGCTACGTTCCGAACGCTGCTCCGCTAAATACCAAACAAAAATTCGAGCTGGCATGGAAGTCGACGATCGATCCCGTCACCTTCGGAATCACCGGCGCAGTTGCGGGCATTCAGCAGGCGGAGAATCAGTTCGGCGCATACGGGCAAGGCGCGCAAGGCTACGCAAAGCGCTACGGCGCCTCTTACGCGGACCTCGTCACCAACACGTTTATCGCAGGCGCGATCCTGCCTTCGCTCCTCAAGCAGGATCCGCGTTATTTCTACAAGGGAACCGGCAGCAAGCGCTCGCGGATTCTCTATGCGATCGCCAATTCCGTGATTTGCAAGGGCGACAACGGGCACTGGCAGGCAAATTATTCGACGATCATCGGCGGACTCGCGGCGGGAGGTATCTCCAACCTCTACTATCCGGCGAACGATCGCGGCGCGGCATTAACGTTTGAAAATGAGGCCATCGGAATTGCAGGGACCGCCGTCGCCAATCTTCTCCAGGAATTTGTCATCCGAAAATTAACGCCGCACCTTCCCAGCAACGCTCCCGCGACTCCCTGATCTACGATTTTCAATCCAGCCGCCACGCGTATCCCAAAGGTTAATTTGAGCAGGCTATCAGAGGCGGAGTCTATTCCATTTGCCCGCGTGCCTCGCCACCGGCGATTCCCTTCCCTCAAGGTGGCCCACTCGCTCAAGAGAACAGAGCGGGATCTACGCCTTCATCAGGCGGCTTTTTTCTGGCTGTCTTTCAGGAGGCCGAGCCGCACGAGGCTTTCGGCGGTGGCGACGATGGACTCTTCGTTCGAACGCGGCGCCCAGCCCAGCGTCCGCCTGGCTTTTTCGTTGGTGGCGTTCTTCCGTTTGCCGAGCTCGGGCAGGATCAGCTTGATTGCCGGATCACGCAGGGCGGCGAGGCGCACCAGCCAATTGGGCAATTGCCGGGTTGGCACTCGCTTGGCCGACGCGCCCATACGGGCTCTCAGAATTTTCGCGATGTCGAGCATGGACAGGAAATCGCCGGCGACGGCGAGGAAGCGTTCCCCTTTCGCGGCGGGATGCGTCATGGCGCCGATGTGCAAGCCGGCGACGTCGCGCACGTCGACCGCGCCGAAATAAAGTTGCGGCGCGCCCGGCATGGCGCCTTCCATCATGCGCTGCACCAAAAGGATGGAGGCCGAATAGTCGGGTCCCAGGACCGGACCGAACACGCCCACGGGATTGATGACGGAAAGCTCGAGGCCGCCGCCTTCCCGGGCGAGGAAATCCCAAGCCGCGCGTTCCGCCAAGGTCTTCGATTTCGTGTAGGGAGCAACGTCGTCGCCAGTCGGGTCCGTCCAGTCCGCCTCGGTGAACGGCGTTTCCCGCACCTTGTGGCCATAGCCGATCGCCGCGAACGAAGAGGTCACCACCACGCGCTTGACCCCGGCGTCACGCGAGGCGCGCAGCACGCGGAGAGTGCCTTCGCGCGCGGGAACGATCAGATCGTCCTCATGCTTGGGGACGCTGGGTGGCAAGGGCGAGGCCACGTGCAGCACGTAGTCGCAGCCCGCGACGGCTTCCCGCCAGCCCGCGTCGCTTTCAAGGTCGGCGGCGAAGAAGGACAAGCGCTCGCCCAGCTCGGCACCTCCAACTTTCAGCATGGCCCGCACGTCGGCTTCACGCTTCAGGCTGCGAATTGTGGTGCGCACCTGATGGCCCGCGGCCAGAAGCTGCAGGATGCAATGGCTGCCGATGAAGCCCGACCCGCCGGTTACCAAAACTGTCTGAGGCATCGAATGTCCTTTCGAGAGATCCACACGAATTAGAGAGGCTCAACATTCATTCGGTTAGATATAATCCGGCCACATAAACCTTGGTAATCACCCCGAGCGCCGCTGGCACAAAGACGGATTGTCGATGGTAGCAGACACTTGCAACGTCACTTTCAGAGGGCCAACTGACGGCAAAAGGATTTCAGGTGACTGAGCCGCACCGTTTGTCTGTGGAAAGAATTGAGCGAGCCGCAGGGGTCATTGACCCGGTGTTTCTCAACTCGCCGCAGTTCCGGGCGGAGGCGCTGGAGCAACAGCTCGGTTGCCGCGTCGTCGTCAAGGTCGAAACGCTGAACCCGATTCGCTCGTTCAAAGGGCGCGGCGCGGAATATCTGATGGCAACGCTGGACGGACGCCCGCATCTGGTGTGCGCCACAGCTGGAAATTTCGGCCAGGGCATGGCCTTTGCGGCGCGCAAGCGCGGGCTGCCGCTCACGATTTTTGCCAGTGTCACGGCCAATCCGCTGAAGGTCGAGCGGATGCGCGCGCTAGGTGCGGATGTCCGCCTGGTCGGCGAAAATTTCAAGGTGGCCCACTCGGCTGCGAAGGCGTTCGCGGCGGAAACCGGTGCGCACCTGATTGAGGACGGACGGATCCCCGCCATTACAGAGGGCGCCGGCACGATCGGGTTGGAATTGCTTCGATGGCCGGAGTCGTTCGATGCCATCCTCGTCCCGCTCGGCGATGGCGCTTTGCTGGCCGGCGTGGCTCGTTGGGTGAAGGCGCACCGGCCGGGCACGCAGATGATCGGCATCTGCGCCAGCGGTGCGCCCGCGATGGAGCGCTCCTGGCGTGCGCGGAATGCTCAGGAGTCGGGGCAAACCGAAACGATTGCCGACGGGATCGAGGTGCAGAGCCCGTATCCGGAAGCCGTTGCCGACATCCTCGGCCTCGCCGATGACATCCTGCTGGTTGAGGACCACGCGTTGATAACGGCAATGCAACAGGCGCATCGTGAACTCGGCGTGGTGCTCGAACCCTCTGGCGCCGCCGGCCTGGCGGCGCTGAACACATACCGCGAGCGCTTCAAGGGGCAGATCATCGCCACAATCCTGACCGGTGGCAACGTCACCGCCGAGCAGATGCGCCAGTGGCTCTCCCCGAAATGAAGAACCGCTCGGCCGGTGGAAGACCTCTCCTCGCTAACGAGGAATCCCTTGCCCTTGGAGAGCCATAGAGTATAATTGAGTACGCACTCACCCACAGGGAATTCACATGGCGCGCCCCAAGAGCGAAGACAAGAAAAATGCCATCCTAGATGCCGCGACCCGCTTATTTGCGGAGCGCGGTCTTACCGCTGCCCCAACATCAGAGATATCAAAACAAGCTGGCGTCGCCGAGGGAACTCTGTTTACGTACTTCGAGACTAAGGATGATCTCATCAATGCCCTTTACCGGGAGATCAAGCTGGAACTGGCGGACGCCATAATGTCGGATTTCCCCCGGAAGAAGAATCTTCGTACCAGGCTGCGACATGTTTGGGATCGCTATGTAAATTGGGGCATTGCGAATCCTAAGCAGCGCAAGGTGCTGGCGCAACTACAGGTGTCGGAGGTACTCACCAAAGAGTCTAGAGACGTCACTGGCGCGCCGTTCGTCGAGTTCCAAATCATGATTCGTGACGCGATTGAGCAGCGTGTCTTTCGGGATGATTTCCCGGTGGAACTAATCTCGAAGTCGTTAGCAGCCTTGGTGGAGGCGACGATAGATCTTACGGTGTCGAACCCGTCCAAAGCGAAAAAATACCGGGATAGCGGCTTTCAAGTGTTCTGGGCCGGCATAACCAAGTGATGAGTCTGTGCATCATACAAATGAGTGAGTACTCACACGGCAACTCGCGAGGGAGATGGGAGAATATTTGGAATGCCAAAGATCTGGTTGATTACGGGGAGCGGAAACGGATTGGGACGGGACATCGCCGAGGCGGCACTGGCCGCAGGCGACAGCGTCGTAGCTGGAGCGCGTCGGACGGAAGAACTGGCGCCTCTGGTCGCGCAGTACGGCGAGCGGGTGAAGCCCGTTACGCTGGACGTGCGGGATGCGGTAGCGGCAAAGGCAGCCGTGCAGTTGGCGGTGGACACCTTCGGACGGCTGGACGTGCTGGTCAACAATGCCGGTTATGGGCAGTTTGCGCCGTTCGAGCAGATGAGTGCGGAGGACTTCCAAGCTGTCGTGGACACATGCTTTTACGGCGTGGTGTACACAACGCGCGCCGCGGTGCCGGTGATGCGTAAGCAGAAAAGCGGTCACATCTTTCAGGTGTCTTCGGTCGGTGGCCGCCTCGCGGTTGCCGGCAATACGCCGTATCACGCGGCCAAGTGGGCTGTGGGCGGTTTCAGCGATGCACTGGCGATGGAAGTTGCGCCGTTCGGGGTCAAGATCTGCACACTCGAGCCGGGAGGTATTCGAACCAACTGGGCACGGCGTGCCGGGCAGAATGCGCCGGACCTGCTGCCGGACTACGAGGCCTCGGTCGGCTCAATACTCAAGATGTTGCGAAGCCTCGAAGGGCGTTCGGAAGGCGACCCGCGGAAGATCGCGGATGTAATTGTGCAACTGGCAAATAGCGATGACGTGCCGATGCGGCTGATCCTGGGTGTAGATGCGGAAAGCCGCGTACAACAAGCGGAAGCTGCGCGGGCGAGCGAGGCCGAGAAATGGCGGCATCTCACTGTTTCAACGGTTTTTGAAGATGGGCGCTTCGACAGCCGATTGTATCTGGCAAAGAGCGGAATCAATTCCTGAGTTGCTGAATCCCGAAAGGAACACGATTATGAAATACAGATTACTCGGCAAGAGCGGACTGCGGGTCTCCGAAGCGTCACTAGGCACCATGACTTTCGGCGACGAGTGGGGATGGGGATCACCAAAGGCTGAAGCACAGAAAGTCTATGAGACCTACCGCGAGGCAGGCGGAAACTTCATTGACACGGCGAATTTCTACACCAATGGCACGAGCGAGAAATTCCTGGGTGAGTTCATGCAGGGACATCGCGAGAGCGTCGTTTTGGCCACGAAATACTCCCTTGCCGTGCCCGGCAACGATCCGAATGCGGCGGGCAATCACCGCAAAAGCATGATGCAAGCGGTGGAAGCCAGTTTGAAACGACTGCAAACCGACTACATCGACCTGTACTGGGTGCACGTCTGGGATGGGATCACACCAGTGGAAGAAGTCATGCGTGGACTGGACGACATCGTTCGCCAAGGCAAGGTTCTCTACGTCGGCATCTCGGACGCTCCCGCTTGGTGGGTCGCCCAGGCAAATACTCTGGCGGAGCTTCGAGGCTGGACAAAGTTCATCGGGCTGCAGATCGAATACAGCCTCATTGAGCGGACGGTCGAGCGCGAACTGATTCCCATGGCGAAAGCTTTGCACACGGGGGTAGTGGCTTGGTCTCCGCTGGCGGGTGGTGTGCTGACCGGAAAGTATCACGGCCAGGGTAACGCCGACGGCGCGCGGATGAACAACGAGGCAAGGAAAGCCTTGCTTCCTGAGGAACAACGCGCGGCACCGATCATCTCGGCGCTGAAGTCAGTCTCCGGGCAGGCCGGTCGCAGCATGGCGCAAGTGGCACTCGCGTGGCTGCGTCATCGAACAGTGCCAGTAATCCCGATCATTGGAGCGCGGAAGGTATCTCAACTCCAGGACAATCTCGCCAGTTTGGATCTGGAACTCTCCGCCGAACAGTTGAAATCCCTCGATGGAGCAAGCCGAATCGAGCTCGGTTTCCCCCAGAGTATTTACGAGAGAGAAATGGTTCGTGGAGTCAGGTATGGCGGCATGTGGGATCGCTTGCTGCTCTAAGCGCGGCACTTCAGTCAGAATGGTGATGCAGGTGCCGGTGCGGCTGATCCTCGGCGCAGATGCGGAAAAGCGGGTGCAACAGGCGGAAGCAACGCGAGCGAGCGAGGCCGAGAAATGGCGACATGTCACTGTTTCAACGGTGTTTGAAGATGGGCGTTTCGACAGCCGATTGTATATGGCAAATAGCGGAATCGATTGCTGAGTTGCTGAATCATTAGCTCACAATGGAATCGCGCCAATCCGGCCAAGGTGGCTCAGGGGGTCCTTCGTCTAGCTGCCAGCGATCGCCTGGCTGCGCATCTCTTGTTGGGCAGCGACGCCGTTCAATACGCCGGCCAAGCCGAAACAGCGCGCGCCGCCGATGCGGAGAGTTGGCGGGATGTTAGCGTCTCAACGGACGCGAACGCTTCGCAGTCATTGCCCGATTTGAAATTCTGAGCCGACCCGTTCTTCGAGTGCGAATCGCACCAGGTGGCCTTATGCGTCACGCGGCCCGAAGTGTAAATGTTCGCAGTATTCTGATAGCGCACGCGTAGAGAACAACCTCACAGGCAGTTTCTAACTTGTTTCGTGGAGAAGTGGTGCGCCCGGCGTGATTCGAACACGCGACCTCTTGCTTCGGAGGCAAGCGCTCTATCCAGCTGAGCTACGGGCGCACAAAAAACGAGCAGACAACTTCAATAGTTTATCCTGTCCTTCTCTTCCCCGCCAGAGTGCTTCTTGCGCCGCCCGGGCCGCGCGGGGGAAGGCGGCGGGAATCCTAACATCCGGCTGGGCCACTTGAAAGTGGCCGCGACGCATTCGTTGGTTGCCTACGGCCTTCCTCCTGCGGCGGGCAGGCAGAAGGCGGGCCCTACAAAACCTTTTCGGGAGCGCGGGCGCTGCGCTCATCCCTTCGAGCGGTTCTTGATGTCGCGGGCGAGCTTCTCGATCTCTTCCGCCTTGCGCACCAGGTTCAGGCTCAGCACTTTGCTGGAATCCGTCTTTTCCACTTCCTGCTTCAATTCGGACGCCAGGTCGTAAAGCTTCTCCACCTTTTTCTTGATCTCCTTCTGGTTCTCTTCCAGGATCCGCTTGTCCGCGGAAGGCGCCAGCGGATTCTCGGGTGTGGAGTCCGGTCCGGTTTTCTGATCCTGGGGGAGCTTGGGGTTTTGCCCCTGCGCCAGTTCCCCGGTAAATCGGGTGGCCAATCCGGCCGTTAGCAAGCCGCCCAGGAATGTTCGCCTGTTCCTCACCGCAACTCCTCCTTCACCACTCGCTCGGTACCCCGGGGCGCTGCACCGCGCCGCCACCAATGTTATACTCGCCCGTCAACCAATCCTATGTCTAGTCTGCTCTCTTATTTTCCGGATACCAGCGTGGCAATCTTCTTTCGTCTCGTCGCCATACTCATCGTGGCGCTGGTGCTCAATCGCCTGCTGCGCCTGATCACCAACCTGCTGATCAAGCCCGCCGGCTCCGAGGCCCGCGCGGCAAAGGCTCGCGAGCAGCAGACGCGCACGGTTGCGGTAGTTCTCTACAGCGCGGGAAGCAAAATCGTCTGGGCTGTGGCGCTGCTGACCGCCGCCGGGCAGTTCGGAATCAACGTGCTGCCCGTGGCCACGCTCGCGGGCCTGGCCAGCCTGGCGCTCGGGTTCGGCGCGCAAAATCTGGTCCGCGACATCATCACCGGCTTTTACATCATCCTGGAAGATCAATTCGTCGTCGGGGACACCATCCAGGTCGGCGAAACAGTCGGACGCGTCGAGCACGTCACCTTGCGCCGCACCGTGGTTCGCGACCACCGCGGCGCGCTCGTCACGCTTTCGAACGGCGACATCCGCACCGTCGCGAATCTCAGCCGCGACTGGTCGCAGGCCTTCGTGGACGTCGCCCTCTCTCCCCAGCTCTCTCAGGAAAAAGCCTTGCAGGCGCTGGAAGCCGCCGCCGCCGAGCTGCGCGGCGATGCATCGTGGTCGCAAGCTATAGTGGATGGCCCGCGCATCCTGGGCCTCCAGAGTTTCGACCAGAACTCCTCCACCGTGCGCCTGCAGGTCCGCACCGCGCCCTCCCGCCAGGACGATGTTGCGCGCGAGCTCCGCCGCCGCATCCAATTAGAGTTCCAGCGCCGCGACCTTCCCGTCGGCGGCGTGCAACGCGTGGAATCCAAACCCGCTCCGGTTTTCCAGGGTGACGCTATCCCGCCTCCCTCGACATGAACTTCCGCACGGATATGAAAAGGAGTGTCACGCATGTCTCAGATCAACTACGAAGAAGTTAACCTCATGCTGCGGCTCTATGACCTCCGGCGGGAACCTCGCTTGCGGGAAGCGCGCGCATGGTTCGTGGACCATTTCCACGCCGGCACTCCCGAAGAAGTCATGCAGAAATATCCGCAGGGCAGCCAAGAAAATACCTACATCCGGATGGTGATCAGTTATTGGGAAATGGTTGCCAGCATCGTGAATCGCGGCCTGATCAACGACGAACTATTCTTTGAGAGTAATGGAGAGGTGTGGGTGGTGTGGGACCGGATGCGGACCATCGTCCCCACCTGGCGCGCCGCGTTCAAGAATCCCACTCTGTTTTCCGGAATCGAAGAAACCTGCAAGCGGCTGGAGGCCTGGCGCGAGCGCCGCGCTCCCGGGTCTTCCGTGGCCATGCGGCAGATGATGGAACTCTCCCGCACCAAGATGAAGTGAATCTGATCCGCCGGAGACTACCGCTCCGCGATGTAGTTCAAGGCGCCAGCACCTGCGTTTCCTTCGACTGCTCCTCAACTGGTTTGCTGTCACCGGACGGCTGCGCCACTCGCACGCAATTGCGACCCGCGGCTTTCGCCGCGTAGAGCGCCATGTCGGCCTGGTGCATGATTTCCTCCACGGTGCATTCGGTAAACTCCGTCGAAAGCGCCAGTCCGATGCTGATCGTTACGGACACAGGCTTGTCGGTCGTCTGGATCGGACGGCCCGCGATCTTCTCCCGCAGATTTTCGGCCCGTGACACTGCGCTTCCAGGGTTGCACTTGTTCAGGGCAACGAGAAATTCTTCTCCTCCGTAGCGCCCCACCATGTCGTACGACCTGACCGAATTATGCAATCGCCGCGCCACCTCTCGCAGCACTTCATCCCCAACTGCGTGCCCGTACTGGTCGTTGACGCTCTTGAAATGATCGATGTCGCACATCATCACCGCCGTGCAGCTACGTTCCCTGCGCGAGCGCATGATTTCGTGCGACATCAATTCCACAATAACGCCGCGGTTCCAAAGAGAAGTCAGCAGATCATGCGTGGCCTGGAATCTCATGCTTTCCCGGGCTTCCACAAGGTGGTCTTCCAGTTCCAGAATGCGATGCCCGGTTCGCAGCCTGGCCTTTAGTTCGTCCACGTCGAAAGGCTTCGTCAGGTAATCGTCGGCCCCGGACTCGAGTCCTCGCACGATGTCTTCCTTCGACTCCCTGGAGGACAGCAGGATCAGGTACGTGTAAGCCTGCTCCTTGCGCCGCCGCACTTCGCGGCACACCTCGACTCCATCCTTTCCCGGCATGATCCAGTCCAGCAGCGCCAGCCGTGGCGCATCGTGCTTGACCAGCTCCGCGATCGCCTTGGCTCCGTTTTCCACGGCGATCACCTCGTATCCGGCGCGCTGCAAAGTTCTCTGGAGAAGTGTTCGCGAGATGGCATCATCTTCGGCAATAAGTATCCTCATGACTTCACCTCCGCCAGTTGTGCTTCCACTTCCGGCAGAATCCCATCCAATTCCTTCACCAGTTTTTCCAGCAGTTCCTTGGAATCGTCCTGTTGGTTCTCTCGAGAAGTCTTTTCGAGCGCGGCCGCTGTTTCCGCCGCCGCGCCCATCGAAAGATTTCCCAGCATGCCCTTCATGGTGTGGGCCGTGCGCGAGAGCCCTTCATAGTCGCGCTCCGCCATGGCTTTCCGGGATTTCTCCAAATTCATCCGCACGTCTTCCCGGAACATCACCAACAGCTCCCGGAGAAATTCCTGGTCGCCTCCGAGCCGCTCCATCAATTCCTTCAGATCCCAATCACCTTGCCGCGGCTGTTCGACCGCCGCTTCCATGGGTTGCTTCCGCATGTTGCCTCCAATTACCCGCTCAATTTCATTTCGCAAGAGTTCCGGCCGGATCGGCTTGCTTCGCTCATTGCCTCATTGGCTTGCCGTCTCCCTCGTTGACCGGGCTTTTCTGAGGTGTTTCGACACACGCAGAAAGCGGCCCCGGGAGAATATGTGCACGGCGCGCGCCATCTTCCTTGTTGAGGAGAGAGATTTTTCGTGCGGATTGAACGACTTGCGAGGTTAGATTTTTCTAGGCTTACAAAACAGTTTCAACGAGGAACAATCCAGCACCTGAGGATTCACATCCGCGCAGTTTCCCCTCCCGCCAAATGACTTACAGCTCGCTCGGGATATGCGAATAGGTCGGAAAAAAGAGAGGGTCAGAACTATTGGAGGCGCGGGTGGGAATCGAACCCACGCATAAAGGTTTTGCAGACCTCTCCCTTACCACTTGGGTACCGCGCCTCAATCCTTAATTATATCGAAAAACTTCTCCGCGTGTCAGGCGAATCAGACCGCTTTTACGGCGCGATTGCCCGAAACGTCTCGTGCCCGCGCCGCAGAACAATTGCAGTGGAAATTACTTCTTGACCGGCTCTTCGATCTGCGCTTCGCGCAGGAAGCGCGCCGACTCTTCCGGCGGCGTCGGGTTGATATAAAAACCCGTGCCCCACTCGAATCCCGCCACCTTGGTCAGCTTGGGGATGATTTCGATATGCCAGTGATAATGGTCGTTGATCTCCTCGCCGATGGGCGAGGTGTGAATCATGAAGTTGTACGCCGGGCGGTCCAGCACCGCGTCCATACGCATCAGCGTGTCTTTCAGCATGTTGGCCAGCGCGCTGTACATGCTGCTCTGGTTGTTCTCGTAAGCCGAGCTGTGCACCTTCGGCAGCAGCCACATCTCAAACGGAAACCGCGGTGCGTAGGGCGCGAGCGTGATGAAGTGATCGTTTTCGCCAATCACCCGCTCGCCGGTATCGCGCTCTTGCCGGATGATGTCGCAGAAAATGCACCGCTCCTTCTCATCGTAATAGTGCCAGCAGTTGTCCACTTCCTCGCGCACGCGGCGCGGCACGATCGGCAGCGCAATCAATTGCGAGTGCGGATGCTCCACCGAAGCACCCGCGGCCTCTCCATGATTCTTGAAGATCAGCACATACCGGAAGCGCTTGTCGTTTTTCAGGTCCAACATCCGGTCACGGTAGGCCCACAGGACATCCTCGATCGCTTTCTGCGGCAATTGCGCCAGCGTCGTCTGATGCTGCGGCGTTTCGATCACCACCTCATGCGCGCCGATGCCGTTCATCTTGTCGAACAGCCCTTCGCCCTCGCGGTCCAGTTCGCCTTCAATCCCAAGCGCGGGAAAACGGTTCGGCACCACGCGGATATTCCAACCCGGCGTGTTTGCCCCGGTTCCATTTCGCCCGTATGCCAGAATTTCCGGCGGCGTCTTCGCTTCATTCCCTGGGCAAAACGGGCAATTCTGCGGCGGTTTGGGAAACACGCTTTCGCGCAGAAAATCGTTTGGCCGCTTTCCGCGGTCGGTCGAAATAATCACCCAGCGGCCTGTGATCGGATCCTTACGTAACTCCGGCAATGCATTTCCCCCAAACGGATTCTCTCAGGATGCTTCCAGAATGCACCCAGAGCTAGCTAGGTATTGTACCGCGAGTTGTCGCGGAGGCCAGTGCCGAACGCGGCCGAACGGGGCGACGTCAAGCCCGGGGGCTGAGGGCATCCTTATGGAGACGGACTACCGGCGGCTTTCCAGGCGTGTTGTCGATCCCGACGACGTCAAACCGCACCGGGCACTGTCGCACATGGCGCTCGCGCAGAAAAGCATGCGCCGTCCGCACCAGCACATGGTGCTTCTCTTTGCTGATGCTCAATTCCGGCAGCGCGATCTTCCCTTTCGCGACCGCGCGCGTCCGCACTTCCACAAATGCCAGCGTGTCGCCGTCAAATCCCACCAGGTCCAGTTCACCCTTCTCCCGCGCCGGCTCGTAATTCTTCGCGATGAAGACGTATCCCTGCCGCCGCAAATACCAGTAAGCGTACGTTTCCCCGCGTACGCCGACGCGCAGCGCCTCCTGCTTCGGGTCTTCTTCCGCTACCGGGGCAAGGTCGCGCAACCCGTACCGCGACTTCCACTTCACCCACGCATATCCAATTCGCGCCAGCATTCCCATTGCTGATTACCCTCTGCACATAGTACCGCAAAGTAGAAACAAAAATCCCGCGGCCAGCATCTCATGCCAGCCGCGGGATCCGCTTCTCGCTTCCTGCTATCTGATCGCTCTCAAATCTTGCTCTCCGCCTCCCGAATTGACTCTTCCATAATCCGAATGGCGCAATCCGCCTGCTCCTCGTCAATGATAAGCGGCGGCGAGATGCGGATCGAGTTCTCACCGGAGCCGAGCGTCAGCAATCCCCGGTGAAACGCGTTGACCACCACCGCGTCACGCAAGTCCGCCGCGCGTTCCTTGGTGCGTTGATCGCGCACGATCTCCACGCCAATCATCAGGCCTTTGCCGCGCACGTCGCCCACAATCTTGAAGCGGTTCGGCCAGTCGCTGATCTTGCTGAAGATGTAATTCCCCACTTTCTCCGCGTTGGCCATCAATCCCCCTTCGATCAGGTCGAACGTGGCGGTCGCGGCGGCCAGGCAAACGGGATTCCCACCGTAAGTCGTGCCGTGCGAGCCGACCTTCCAGTTCATCACCCTTTCCTTGGCGATGAACGCCGCCACCGGCATGCCGCTGGCAATCCCCTTCGCGGTCAACACGATGTCCGGCGTGATGCCGGCGTGATCGTAGGCCCACCACTTTCCGGTGCGCCCCATGCCCGCCTGGACTTCATCCAGAATCAGCATGATGCCGTGCTTGTTACAGATGCGCTGCAGCTCCTGCAGGAAAAACAGCGGCGCCGGAATGAAGCCGCCTTCGCCCTGCACCGGCTCGACGATGATTGCCGCAACCTCTTCCGGCGCAAACAGCCCCTTGAAGATCTGCTGCTCCAGCAATTCGATGATCTCGCCGCCGCAGGTTTCTTTGGTGTGGCCCAGCGCGCAGCGATATGCATACGGATACGGAATGTGCTGGACGCCGCCCAGCAACGTTCCAAAATTCTTGCGCTGCGTGCTCTTCGATGCCGTCAGCGAAAGCGAGCCCAACGTCCGCCCGTGGAAGCAGCCGTAAAACGCGATCAATTTGTCGCGCTTGGTGTGATACCGCGCCAGCTTGATCGCGCCCTCCACCGCCTCCGTCCCGGAATTGCCAAAGAAGACTTTCCATTTCTCCGATTTCGGCATCGTCGAAACCAGCTTTTCCGCGAACTCCGGCATGTGACGGTGATAGAAATCCGTCCCGGCGATGTGGATCATCTCCGCCGCCTGCTTCTGAATAGCCGCCACCACCTGCGGGTGGCAATGTCCCGTCGAGCAGACCGCGATCCCCGCGGCAAAATCGAGGAACATATTTCCGTCCGGGTCTTCCACGATCGCGCCCGAAGCGCGTTCCGCCACCAGCGGGTAATCGCGCGTCAGCGAAGGCGACATGTACTTCGCGTCGTACGCGATCACCTCTTTCGCCTTGGGCCCGGGCAATACTGTTTTGATTTTGGGTAGTTTGGTTTCCGTGGCCGTAATCATGATTTCTCCAGGTGTGCGTTTCGCCGGGGATTCGCAGGAAAAGTGATGTTGCAGAAGGGAGGGAAAATGCAGGCTTGTGGACCGGCGCTAATCTGCCGGAACCTGCGGACAGCAGCTACTTAATCGACGCTATAAAGCCCGGGACGAAGATTCGCCGGGCGAAACTTGCGGGGCACACGGGGACCCACGGCTATGCGGTCATGTTTGAGGAAGTGAAAGTGCTTCATTTGCGTTTCCAGCGTACTTTTCCATCCTTCGTGTCTTCCAGAATTATACCACGGTCAGAGAGCTCTTTTCGCACCCGATCGGAGGCCGCGAAGTCGCGCCGCGCGCGCGCCGCCTGGCGTTCTTCCACCAGTCTCTCGATTTCCGCGTCGCTCAAACCCGCGTCGTCGCCGCCAAAACCAATCACTTTCAGCTTTTCGGCATCGTTGTCTTCCAGCACGGCAAACACCTTGTCGAAGCTGCCAAGGAACTCCAGTGCCGCCGCAACGTCACCCTGCCGGAATTCGCCCTTGTCCATCGCAGTGTTGGCTTCGCGCACAAAATCAAATATCGCCGCCAGCGCTTGCGCCGTGTTCAGATCGTCGGAAAGCCCAGCGTCGAAATCATCCGCCGCCTTCGCAATGCGCTCCGCCATTCCAGGTTGGTTGCCCGCCGGGAATTTTTCATTCTTCAGCCTCGCTGCAAAATTGCGCAGCCGTTCCACTGAACTTGTCGCCTGCTGCAACCCATCAAACGTAAAATTGAGCTGCCGGCGATACGGAACGCTCGCCAGCGCAAAACGCAGTGCCGACGGCTTGTATCCCTTCGCGAAAAGATCGCGCAGGGTGAAAAAATTCCCCAGCGACTTGGACATCTTCTCGCCTTCCACCAGCAGGTGCTCGGCATGCAGCCAGTAGCGCACAAATTGCTTCCCCGTCGCCGCTTCGCTCTGCGCAATTTCGTTTTCGTGGTGCGGGAACGCCAGATCGATCCCGCCGGTATGGATGTCCAGCGTCTCGCCCAGATATTTCATCGCCATCGCGGAGCATTCGATGTGCCAGCCAGGCCGTCCCACTCCAATCGGCGTTTCCCAGAAATGCTCGCCCGGCTTTGGCGCCTTCCACAGCGCGAAATCCCGTGCGCTTTCTTTTTCATAGCGGTCGTTGTCAACGCGCGCCCCGGCCTGGATGCCGGAAAGGTCTACTTTCGATAGTTTCCCGTAATCCTTGAATTTCATGATGCGGTAATAGATCGAACCTTCGCTCGGATAGGTATACGTGTTTGCCTGCAGCTTTTGGATCAGCACGACCATGTCGTCAATATGATCCGTGGCCCGGATCCAGTGCTCCGGCGACTCGATGCTGAGGGTTTTGCAGTCCGTAAAAAAAGCCTGCACGAACTTTTCCGAGTATTCCCGGATGCCCACTCCGGCCGCCGCCGCATTCGCGATGATGCGGTCGTCCACGTCGGTCAGGTTCATCACGTGGTTCAGCTTGAATCCCCTCCACTTCAGGAATCGCCGCAGAATGTCTTGAAACACGAATGTCCGGTAATTGCCGATGTGCGCGTAGTCGTACACCGTCGGCCCGCAGGTATACATGCCCACCTGCCCGGGTTCGAG
>Ga0209735_1000018_pt1 | contig 23358 bp, 20 predicted proteins | sample BlaSpr_A8_Ref_M2_FD_187990 | JGI IMG/M metagenome (GOLD analysis project Ga0209735, IMG submission 187990) | Forest soil microbial communities from Thunder Bay, Ontario, Canada - Black Spruce, Ontario site 2_A8_Ref_M2 (SPAdes) (version 2) | ecosystem: Environmental > Terrestrial > Soil > Boreal... | reverse complement strand
GCCAAACTGCGGCGCGGAGGAAAAAGCCGGCCGCTCCGGTCGGGATGACGAAAAAAAGCAAAGGCGCCCGCCTCGGAAGGCGGCCGCTACAAAAGCGCCAGCAAATTGAGCATTGTGCTCGAACCATACATTGGCGTCCTTCAGCCATCCTTATCGGATGGCCTCAGGTTGACAATTTTTGGTGGTTGGGAGTGGGGGCTAGGTGCTTGAGTTGAGCTACTTCGCGGATGGTTAGGGAGCGGAATTTGCCAGGGGGGACGTCGAGGACGAGGGGGCCGAGCTGGACGCGTTTGATTTTTTCGACGAGGAAGCCTACGGATTGGAACATGCGGCGGATTTGGCGATTGCGGCCTTCGATTAAGGTGACTTCGTACCACGGGTTCGGGGCGTCTTCGTGGAGACGGATTTTGGCGGGAGAGGTTTTTACGCGGCGGTTGTCGTCGAGGGTGATGTGGACGCCGGAGCGGAGGCGAGCGAGGGAATTTTCGTCGGGGCGGCCGCTGATTTTGACTAGATATTTTTTGGGGACGTGGGAGCCGGCTTTGGTCAGTTTTTGGGCGAGGGCGCCGTCGTTGGTAAGGAGGAGGAGGCCTTCGCTGGCGTAATCGAGGCGGCCGACGGGGTAGACGCGTTCGGGGAGGGGGCCGAGAAGTTGCATGACGGTGGGGCGGCCTTCGGGATCGCTGACGGTGGTGACGTAGCCTTTGGGCTTGTGGAGCATGAGATAGAGGAGGCGCTGGGCGGGTTTGATGGGTTTGCCGTCGACGCAGATGGTGTCGGTGTCGGGATCGGCTTTGGTGCCAAGTTCGGTGACGATTTGGCCGTTGAGGGTAACGCGGCCGGAGGTGATGATTTCCTCGGCTTTGCGGCGGGAGGCGATGCCGGCGGAGGCGAGGATTTTTTGGAGGCGGGTGAGCATGGGCGAAAGAGCTGTCAGTTATCTGTAATCGGTAAGAAGCTGGTGCACGCCACATTATATGTTGAGAAGCGGTTTACGTTGAGGTCCTTCAGCCATCCTTGTCGGATGGCTTCAGGATGACAAGTTGCTTGCGGTTGAGGGCGAGGTTGAGATTGAATCTAAACCCGCACGCTGAAAACCGCAGGGTGCGGCACCCGAGACGATTCACTACTTAGATCGAAGCCGCGTAGTCCATCCCATCAATGCAGGCATAAACAAAACCATCAGTGCTGCCCAAATACAACCTGATCTGATGGAGTGACTGAGGCTACGGCGCCACGATGGGAAGAGAAAGCCAACAACTTGATCGAGTAGTATCCAAAGAACTGCCAGTACAACAAACCCAATGAGGCGTTGCAGAGGCGTCGGTGGCTTAATCTTTGTAGTGGCGTTTTCCATTTAGCTCCCCAAAAATATCGGTCAGAGTTTGAAGAGTTCGCGGAGGCGTTTGGTTTGCTGGCGGGAGACGGGGATCTCGGAGGATTTTTTGTCGTTCATTTTTAGCATGAAGCTGGATTTGAACCAGGGGACTACTTCCTTGATGTGGTGGATGTTGACCAGGTAGGAGCGGTGGGGGCGCCAGAAGGAGTCGGAGTCGAGAGTGGCGTGGAGTTCCTCGAGGGTGCGGTAGTTGGAGGAGCCTTCGAGATCTTTGGCAGTGACGGAGATGAGGCCGCCTTCGATGGAGGCGAAGATGAGGTCTTCGGCGTCGACGAGGAGCATGCGCTGCTGGGAGCGAATTAGGATTTTGCTGGGTTGCGTGGAGGAGGGTTTAGGAGCGGAGAGCTGGGAGACGAGCTGTTCGAGGCGTTCGGTTGGGCTGGTGTGGGCTTCGATTTCCTTTTTGGCTTTCTGGATGGCTTTGGAGAGGCGGGCTTTGTCGAAAGGTTTTAGTACATAGTCCACGGCGTTCACATCGAAGGCTTGGACGGCGTAGTGGTCGAAGGCGGTGGCGAAGACGACGTGAGGGACTTTGAGTTTGCGCTCGACTAGTTTTTGGAGGACGCCGAAGCCGTCGAGGCCGGGCATCTGGACGTCGAGGAAAACCAGGTCGGGATTGTGTTCTTTGATTAGGCTGACGGCTTCGAGGCCGTTTTTGCCCTGTCCGATGAGAGAGATTTCGGGGAAGGCTTTGAGGAGAAAGGCGAGTTCTTCGCGAGCGGGCTTTTCGTCATCGACGATGATGGTGTTGATGGGCATGGTGGAAGAGAAAGTATAGCGCGAGGGTGGGGAAAGTGGATAACAGCGATCAGATAGCAGCGATTAGGTAGCAGCGATCAGGAAGCGGTTGGTAGCCGTATTTTTGACGGAATGGAACGTGATTGAATATCTGTCGCACCTACGGCGCTCGGGGTCCTTTCTGATTGGGTGTCCTGGTGACTGGTGGGCAGAGGAGCGCCGATTGGAATTTGGGTGTCAAGACGCACGAGTTGAGGTCCTTCGGCTATCCTTGTCGGATAGCCTCAGGATGACAGGCTTCTTTCAAAATTCGCGGGTGCGCACGGGAAGATTTGTGGTGGACAGTACATTGTAAAAGCGGCAGCTTCGCTTCCGCACTCCAAAGGGGGGAACGTGGGCAAGGAGACGGCGAATATATTGAGCAGCGAGATGATTTATCAGGGGCGGGTGTTTGGGATTAGGCGGGATGAGGTGTTGGAGCCGAGCGGGCTGCGGACAACGCGCGAGGTAATTACGCATCCGGGGTCGGTAGTGGTGCTGCCAGTACTGCCGGATGGGAGAGTTGTAATGATTCGTCAGTATCGTCACGCGACGCGGCAGTATTTGTGGGAGCTGGTGGCGGGGCGGAAGGAGCCGGAGGAGACGCCGAAGCAGGGAGCGGCGCGGGAGTTGCTGGAGGAAACAGGATACCGCGCGAAACGATTCAAAGTTTTTCTGGATGTGTTCCCTACGCCGGGCTTTCTGGAGGAACGGATGTATTTATTGCTCGCCGAGGGGCTGACGGCGGGCGAGGCGCAGCCGGAGGAAGACGAGAAGATCGAGGTGCGGGCGTACCGGGTGAACGAGCTGAAGCAGATGATCAAGAGTGGGCGATTGCGGGATGCGAAATCAATTGCGGGGATTTTATATTACCTTACTTTTTTACGGTAGGCTTCCCTTCCCTGAGGGTTTGAACCGATTGAAAACCGCATAAATATGCACAAGGATGAAAGAAAGTCGTTAGAGTCTGCTTGACTCAGCAGTCCAGTTTGATACACTCCGCGCAATTCGTGCTCATGGCGGCGCGTCTAGGTATTCCGCCCCCAGAGTCACCGTCCAAAGGAGACACGAAGTGCAAGGAACAGTAAAGTGGTTCAATAATTCGAAAGGATACGGATTCATAGGCCGGGAAGATGGGCCCGATGTATTCGTACACTACTCGGCGATCACCGGGGATGGCTACCGGTCGTTGCAGGAGGGTGATCCGGTCGAATTTGAGATAGTACAGGGACCCAAAGGACCGCAGGCGTCCGAGGTAAGAAAAAGCGCCTGATAGAGAATTTGGATCTAATGGACGGCGGGGGCGAGAGCTTCCGCCGTTTTTTTTATTGAAGAGGATAGCAGCGAATAGATAACAGATAGCAGGAGGCGAAGAGAAGAGTTAACGCTGAGGTCGCTGAGAACGCTGAGGTCGCAGAGAAGAGGAAGCATGGAGAAGGCCGAGCGGGCTGGCTTAAAAGCCAGCACCTACATAGAACGGGCGGAGAGGAATATAATTGCGGGCATGGACAATAAACAGATTGCACGGATATTGCGGGAGACCGCGTCACTTTTGCAGATTGACGGGGCGATCATCGGGCGCTACCGGAGTTATGAGAAGGCAGCGGAGCTGATTGACAGCTTGCCGGAGTCGGTGGAGCAACTGGTGGGGACGCCGGAGAAGTTGACGGAGTTGCCGGGGATCGGCGACCGGATGGTGGAGCATCTCCAGGAGATCGTGAAGACGGGCGATTACTCGCTGCGGAAGAAATTGTTGAAGAAATATCCGGAGACGATTCTGGAGTTGCTGAATCTGCAATCGCTGGGGCCGAAGAAGGTGGCGTTTTTGTGGAGCAAGTTCAAGGCGGGCAGCGTGGCGGATGTGGAGAAACTGGCGAAGGAAGGCAAGCTGCGGGACCTGCCGGGATTTGGAGAGAAGAGCGAGCAGAATATTTTGAAGGCGGTGGAAGTGTTCAAGAAGTCGTCAGGGAGATTTTTGATCAGCCGGGGGGAAGAGGCGGCGGCTGCGATCGTGGCGCATATCAAGAAAGCGGGGAAAGGTGTGGAGAGCGTGACGCCGGCGGGATCGCTGCGGCGGGGCAAGGAGACGGTAGGGGATCTGGATTTGCTGGTGACGCTGGCGCCGGGGCACACGAAACAGAAGGAAGTGGACGCGCTTGCGGCGCATATTTTGAAGTTTCCGGGGATTGATCAGACGCTGGCGCATGGCGAGAACAAGGTGAGTTTCACGTTGCAGGATGGATTGCAGGTGGATGTGCGTTTATTGGAGAAAGGGAATTTTGGGGCGGCGCTCTTGTATTTTACCGGCTCGAAGGAACACAACGTGGCGTTGCGCGGGCGCGCGAATGATATGGGGCTCACGTTGAACGAGTACCAATTGGCGACGTTGGGGGCCGAGAAGCATGTGGCGGGGCGGACGGAGGAGGAGATTTACGCGAAGTTGAAGATGGAATATGTGCCGCCGGAACTGCGGGAGAACACCGGGGAGATTGCGGTTGCGGAAAAGTACAGGCTGCCGACGCTGATCGAGCTGCGGGATATGAAGGGCGACCTGCAGATGCATACGACGGCTAGCGATGGGAAGAATTCAATTGAGGAGATGGCGGAGGCGGCGCGAAAGCTGGGGCACGAGTACATCGCGATTACGGACCACTCGAAAGCGGTGACGGTTGCGAACGGTTTGGATGAGAAGCGAATGGCGGCGCACATCAAGAAGCTGCGCGCGGCGGACGAGAAGGGGCTGGGGATCCGGGTGCTGGCGGGATCGGAAGTGGACATCCTGAAGGATGGGTCGCTGGATTATTCGGATGAGATACTGGCGCAACTGGATGTGGTGGTGTGCTCGATCCATTCGTATTTCAATCTGGAGCGGGCTGCGATGACGGAGCGGATGCTGGCTGCGATTGAGAATCCGTACACGCAGATTATTGCGCACCCTACGGGGCGGCTGCTGTTGCGGCGGGATCCGATTGATTACGACATGGAGAAGGTGCTGGATGCTTGCGCGAAGCATGGGGTGGCGATGGAGTGCAATTCGTATCCGGACCGCCTGGATTTGAAGGATGTGTATTTGCGGATGTGCAAGGAGCGCGGGGTGAAGGTGGTGATTTCGACGGATTCGCATAATGCGGGGAACCTGGCGTTGATACGGTATGGGGTGACGATGGCGCGGCGGGGGTGGTTGGAGAAGAAGGATGTGATTAATGCGTTGCCGACGAAGGAGTTTTTGGGGGCTTTGAGAGCGAAGCCGGGGACGAAAAAAAAGGCGGCGAAGAAGTGATACGAAGAGAAAGGATTTAACGCAGAGGGCGCAGAGAAGAGGAAGAGCGGAGATTGGTTGCCGTTGGAGCGTAAGAGCCCACCCTTTGCAAACGGCGCGAGGGGCACCCTCAAGTATTGATGTGGGGCTACTTAACGGGGAACAGTCGAGGAGGCAAAGGGAACATTTTGGGTGGGGAATGCGTTTCTGGGTATAGGACCCGCCTTCGCGGCAACACCGGCCGCTACGGCGGGCGAGCGTTTAGGACGGACTCAGAGCGAAGGGTGGAGAGAGGGCTATGAAAAGAACTACAGGAGTTTGGACCGCGATAGTTCTGGCGGGGATGATGGTGGCAGGGGCGGGGATGACTGCTTCGGTGGTGCGGGCCGATGAGGTGGCGAAGACTTTCAGCGTATCGGGGCACGCTCATGTGCGGGTACAGACGGATGATGGGTCGGTGCGGGTGTCCACGGGAGATATCAAGCAGGTGGAGATTCGGGTGGAGTATACCGGGTACAAGCTGGATCGGGATTTGCAGGTTAGCACTTCGCAGAATGGCGATTCCGTGGAAGTGATCGCGAAGACGCGGGGCGGCAACTGGTTCAATTTTGGAGTGCGGCACTCCAGCCTGCGGGTGGAAGTGCATATGCCTAAGGACGCGGATTTGGAAGTGACTTCGGGCGACGGGTCGGTGGAAGCGGATTCGATTAATGGGAATCTGGATGTGAAGACGGGCGATGGGCACATCCGGGTGCAGGGTGCCCATGGAAATATCAGGCTGCACACGGGCGACGGGCACATTGAGGGGCGCGCGCTGGATGGTCGGGCGGAGATTACTACTGGCGACGGGCACGTGAATGTGGAAGGGCGATTTGATGCGCTGACGATCAAGACGGGAGACGGAAGCGTGACGGCGCGGGCTGGCAAGGGATCGACGGTGGCAGCGCCGTGGAATATTCATACCGGGGATGGCAGCGTGGACCTGGATCTGCCCGGGGAGATGCAGGCGAATTTGGATGCGAGCACGCATGACGGGCGGATTAGTTTGGGGATACCGGTGATGGTGGAGGGGACGTTCAGCTCGACGAAGATTCTGGGGAAGATGAATGGCGGAGGGCAGACGATTGTGGTGAGAACGGGGGATGGGTCGATTCATTTGAATAAGAGTTGAGGGCGGAAGAAGGATAACAGCGAGCAGCGATCAGATAACAGGAAGCAGCGAGTGGCACGGTTTCGGCTGTGCCGTTTTTGTTTTTGGCGGAAGACAGAAGGGACTTAACGCAGAGTTCGCTGAGGAAGCACGCAGAGATCGCTGAGTAGGGCAAGAAACGGAGCGTACGATGCAAAATTTGGGATGAGGTTGAGGTTGAGGTCCTTCAGTCATCCTTGTCGGATGGCTTCCCTCCTTCGGCGGGCGGGCAGGATGACAAGTTTTTGGAAATGCTCGGCTGGCGAGTAATGGGAGAGAGGTTCTAGGACTGGGGTGCAGAGTGTTGGAGTTGTATGGCAGGAGTGTCGAATTATTGCTACAGAGATTCACAGGAGGGCGGGTTAAGTGGTTGAAAACGAAGAAGAGATAATTGGACCGCGGGTTGCAGGGTAAAGGGGTGTTTGGAGGGTAGCCCCGTGATGGTAATGATTCTGGCATTGGCGGTGTTTGGGTTGTTTGTTTTCTCGGTGGTGAGTTCGTATTTGTCGGAGCGGCGTCGGTCCTGACGTCCGCTTTTTCATTGATGAAAAAATAGCGCGCAGTTCCCTGCTCTGTTTTTTGGGCGGATGGGATTGGCGTGGGCGGAGGAGTGATGCGCTGAGGGAGCCAGGTGTCGCACCTACGGCGCTTTGGTGTGTGTGGTTTCAGATGCGGAGTTATTTTGCGGCGGAGTGGGCATCTACGGCGTCCAGGGCACGGAGGGAGTAGACGAAGGCGGCGCCGGCGTTCATGGCCATGGCTACGCCGAGGGCTTCGGCGATTTCTTCGCGGGAGGCGCCGGCTTTCAGGGCGGCGTCGGTGTGGAAGGTGATGCAGCCGTCGCAGCGCGTGGTGACGGCTACGGCGATGGAGATGAGCTGGCGGACTTTTTCGCCAAGGTGGGAATTGGCTTTGTTGGCGTCGGAGAGAGTTTGATAGCCTTTGAGGGAGTCGGGAGTGAGCTTGGCGAATTCGGGAATGGTTTTTGAGAGTTGACCTTTGTAAACGGTCCAGTCGAGCATCATGAGAGGCCTCCGTGATGAGGTGAGTTGATGAAGCTTGGAGAGTATACGACAAAGCCGGGTGGCCGAAAATCAAGACGGGGTTGAGGAAGTTAGGTCGAGGGACATTAGGATTTCGTCGGAGTATTTGCCATTGTGCTTGAGGGCGTTTTTTTCGAGGCCGTATTGACGGAAGCCGAGAGTTTGGTAGAGGCGGATGGCGGGCTGGTTGTCACTGACTACGGCGAGTTGGACTTGTTCTACTTTTTGGCGGGCGGTTTCGATCACGGCTTGGACTAGTTGGCGGCCGGCGCCGGAGCGGCGGTGGGTGGGGCGGACGTACATGGCGCGGAGTAAACCCTTGTGGGAATCTTTCAGGCCGGATTGTTGGGTGAAACTGGCGGTGCCGATTAGTTGTGAATTTTGGAAGGCGCCGAAGACGGTGGAGTTGGTTAGCCAACCGGTGTACCTAGTGAGGGGCTGGTCTCTTTCGAATTCGTAGGTGCTGCCGAAGGCTTCGGGGTTTAGGCGGAGGCCTTCGAGGCGGAGTTCGAGGAAGGATTCGGCGTCGGCGGGGGTTAGTTGGCGGATATGGATGGAAGAGGCAGACATGTTTATTGATAACCCAGGAATGGGGATTTGGACAAGATTTTTAGGGAATGAGGGAATTTCGGGGTGAGGGTTGCGGTGTGATATTGTTTTGGGTTCGACTGCGAGTTGCGGGAGAGGATGAGGAAAGAGAAAACTAACGCAGAGGACGCTGAGTTCGCTGAGGACGCAGACAAGAGGGCTGACTTGAAAGACAAGCGCTACATTTAGGAATTAAGAGAACGGACAAAGGCGCCCGCCCCGTAGAACCGTTCAGGACGGGCAAAAAGCGCCCGCCTCAGAAGGCGGCCGCTACAAAGGCTAGGGGACCGGGGGACAGATATGAAGAATACGTATAACGGGGTGGCGGTACCGGGGGATGGGAAGGCGATCGGGTATGAGGGCGGCGTGCTGAAGGTGCCGGACAACCCGATTATTCCGTTTATTGAGGGCGATGGAACGGGAAGAGACATCTGGAAGGCGTCGCGGCGCGTGTTTGATGCGGCGGTGGAGAAGGCGTACGGCGGGAAGCGGCGCGTGGTGTGGTTTGAGGTGTTTGCGGGAGAGAAGGCGTTCAATGCGTTCAAGCAATGGCTGCCGGATGAGACGGTGGACGCGGCGCGGGATTTTCGCGTGTCGATCAAGGGGCCGCTGACTACTCCTGTGGGCGGGGGGATTCGTTCGCTGAACGTGGCACTGCGGCAGATTCTGGATTTGTATGCGTGCGTGCGGCCGGTGCGGTATTTCCAGGGAGTTCCCTCCCCTGTGCGGGAGCCGGAAAAGATGGATGTGGTGATTTTCCGGGAGAACACGGAGGACGTATACATCGGGATTGAGTGGAAGAGCGGAACGCCGGAAGCGAAGAAGCTGCTGGATTTCTTGAATAAAGAGATGCTGGGCGGCGGGAAGAAACAGATCCGGATGGATTCGGGCGTGGGGATCAAGCCGATTTCGCCGTTTGGGACGAAGAGGCTGGTGCGGCGGGCGATTCAGTATGCGTTGCTGAACAAGCGGCCGCTGGTGACGTTGGTGCACAAGGGGAATATTCAGAAGTTTACGGAAGGCGCGTTTCGCGATTGGGGATATGAGTTGGCGGTGGAGGAATTCCGCGCGGAGACGGTGACGGAGCGGGAGAGCTGGATTCTGGATAATCTGGAGAAGAATCCGGGGCTTAGCGTGGAACAGAATGCGGCAATGATCGAGCCGGGGCTGGAACAGGGGACGGAGGATTTTAAGAAGGCGATTTATGCCGAGGTGAAGCGGACGCTGGACGCGATTGGGGCTTCGCATGGGAAGGGGCAGTGGAAAAAGAAGCTGATGGTGAACGACCGGATCGCGGATTCGGTGTTTCAGCAGATGCTGCTGCGGCCGAACGAATACAGCGTGCTGGCTACGCCGAATTTGAATGGGGATTATTTGAGCGATGCTTGCGCGGCGCAGGTGGGGGGATTGGGGATTGCGCCGGGGTCGAATATCGGCGATGGGTATGGAGTGTTTGAGGCTACGCACGGGACGGCACCGAAGTATGCGGACAAGGATGTGATTAATCCGAGTTCGGTGATGTTGAGCGGGGCGATGATGTTTGAGTTTATGGGATGGAAGGAAGCGGCGAAATTGATTGAGGAAGGGATTGCGAAGACGATTCAGCAGAAGAGGGTGACGTACGATTTGGAAAGATTAATGACTGGCGGGACGAAATTGGGGACGAGCGCGTTTGCGACGGCGATTATTGAGAATATGGTGGGGCTGGCGGTGGGGAGATAGGGGAGAGACTTAAGAAACGTCCGGAATACTCACAACAAACTACCACGGGGGAAATCACAATGTCGGCGCCCAGTCTTCAATTCCATGCTGAGGACAAGTCCATAGAAGATGTTTTATTCACTAACTCGAAGTACAGGGTTCCTCGATATCAGCGCCCCTATTCTTGGTCAGCAGATCATATCGATGACTTTTGGACTGACCTCCAAGAGGGTGGAGCAAACACTTTCCTGGGGTCCTTTGTGTTCAACCACGAAAGCCTGAAAAAGGATGGTTATTTAGAAATCATCGACGGACAGCAACGGTTGCTAACGATTACGCTGTTTATGGCTTTGTTGCGAAATCTAGCAATGGAATTAGGCGACGATAAGTTCGGCGGGCGTTTGCAGCGCAAATGCATTGCCTTTGAGGACCTCACTGGTGCCGAATCTTATCGGATTCAACCCGGTGATTCTCTCCGTGAGTTTTTCGAAGGACAGATTCAACATTTTTCATTGCCAGCCTGGCCGGCAAAACCCAACAAGGAGCATTCGCTCATCATTGCAAATTATGGGCGACTCAAAGAATTGGTTTTGGAACAACTGGAAACCAAGAAGGAAAAGTCCGACAAACTGGAAGAACTGCAGAGACTTTGGGTTCGAACCGCAGCTCTTAGGGTTATCCAAATTGATATAAACAGCGAGGAGGACGCTTATACGATCTTTGAGACCGTTAACGCGAGAGGGGCTGAGCTGACAGCCGCCGACTTATTGAAAAATCTGATTTTCCGAAACGTGAAGAAACTCCCAGGTGGGGACGACAAGGCGAGAGCTAAATGGCAGGCCCTAGAAGAGAACATATCAGGCACGCGGACGGACTTATCAAAGTTCATTCGACACTATTGGCTCTCAAAGCATTCTTTCACCAGCGAAAGGTCACTCTACAGACAAGTAAAGAACGGGACTACGGACTTTTCAAAATTGCTGAACGAACTAGTTGTGGCCTCGGAGTGGTATAACCGCCTGCTTGTGGGAACCAGAGAAGACTGGTTCGGACAGAATATTCGTGGCGAGAAAGACATCTTCCAAGCCCTACGTGGAATTCGTGCAATGAGAGTGAGCCAGTGCCACGTACTATTCCTTTGTCTTGTTCGCAACGCGCCCAAAATCGACATGGACTTCAGCACCTATTTTACAAAGATTGAGAATTTCACGTTTCAGTATTCCGGGATCGGCAAACTTCAGGCAAACAGGGTAGAGAAACTATATTCCAGAAAGGCAATTGAAATTGATCGCGCTGTTGCAACGGGGTCTTCCACAAAGCAGATTCTGAAAGGAGTTTCGCGTTCCCTGGATACCCTTGTAAATGAACTCAAGGAACTGGTACCTGGACCAGAAGTGTTTAAGGAGAGGTTTCGAGAGGTTAGCTACCGGTCTTCAGAGCAGACAAGAATCTTCATCAAGTACTTGCTGTCCAAAATGAATCGATTCAGTACGACCGGTGAACTCGAAGTTGATTTTGACGTTGTCAACATTGAACACATTTTGCCGCAAAGACCCGACGAAGCATGGGGGCTTAAAAAGGGCGACATCAAAGAGTATGTGAATTTACTCGGTAATCTTACTCTCGTACATGAAGTTATAAACTCCAAGGCCGGAAATAAGACTGCCGAGGCAAAAGCGTCTGAGTTAGGAAAATCCGAAATCGGAATAACGAAAGACGTTGTTCGGCTGCTCGAATCGAGGAACTACGTGTGGGATGAGCCCGGTATTAAAGAGCGGCAGGATAGCCTAGCCAAAATTGCCCACGAGAGGGTCTGGATTCTCTAGGATTTCTATTCAAAAAGGAGAAAGCGATGAGCCGGAAGAAGGTTACGGTGGTGGGTGGGGGATTTGTGGGGTCGACTACGGCGCAGAGGATTGTGGATCTGGAGCTGGCGGATGTGGTGTTGACGGATATTTTGGATGGGCCGCCGGCGGGGAAGGCGCTGGACATGGTGGAGAGCGGGCCGATTACGCGGACGGATTCGTTTGCGACGGGGGCTTCGACTGCGAGCGGAGATTACAGCGCTACGGCGGGAAGCGACGTGGTGGTGATTACGGCGGGATTTCCGAGGAAGCCGGGGATGAGCCGCGACGATTTGCTGAAGGCGAATTACGACGTGGTGAAGGCTGTGGTGGAACAGATTGTGAAGCATTCGCCGAAGTGCATCCTTGTGGTGGTGACGAATCCGTTGGATGCGATGGCGCAGGCAGCATTTCGGGTGAGCGGTTTTCCGAAGAATCGCGTGTTGGGAATGGCGGGGGTGCTGGATTCGGCGCGGATGAGCGCGTTTGTGGCGATGGAATGCAAGGTTAGCGTGGAGAACGTGCACTCGTTTGTGCTGGGCGGGCATGGGGACGACATGGTGCCGCTGCCGCGGTACTCGACGGTGGCGGGGATTCCTTTGCCGGATTTGCTGCCGAAGGAACGGATTGACGCGATTGTGGACCGGACGCGGAAGGGCGGGGCGGAGATTGTGAATTTGCTGAAGACGGGGTCGGCGTATTATGCGCCTTCGGCGGCGGCGGTGGAGATGGTGGAAGCGATTTTGAAGGATAAGAAGAAGATTTTGCCTTGCGCGGTGTATCTGGAAGGCGAGTATGGGATTAAGGGATTGTTTGTGGGCGTGCCGGTGAAGCTGGGAGCGGGCGGGGCGGAGGAGATCATTCAGATTAAGTTGACGGCGGAGGAGAATACGGCGCTGCAGAAATCGGCGGGGAGCGTGAAGGAGTTGGTGGGGGTGTTGGGGATTTAGGAGACGGTGACCCGTTCTGCAAGCTCAGGGCAGGCTGGTGGCTGGTGATTGGTGACTGGTGACTGGTGAAAGAGAAGAAGCTGCAGACTTACCTTGAGATGTTGTGTGTCTTGTTGCTGCTTGCGGTGCCGTTGCAGCGAGCGGCCACGGCGCCGAATCCGGAAACGTACAAACAGAATGCGCAGGGGCTGGAAAAACAGTTTGAGCCCTTTTTGAAGGCTTACCAAAAGGGCGACGATAAGGGCATGGACGAGAGTTTTGCCGTCTTCCGGATTCCTAAGCCGAAGGAATGGTTTGCGAATTATTTTTCGGAGGACGATGCGGCGCGATTGAGTTCGGCATATGAACGGGAATTAAGCGATGCGGAAAGTTCGCTAATCCAGGACATGAATCTTGCGGATCCGGGCAGCCGATTTCGCGTGCGATGTGAGCCTCAGGGAGACAGTGGCGCGGGGCAAGCCGGAGCCGGAGGGGGCGGCGTTCGACCATTGAAGCCGATAGTTGTGGAGCAATTTAAGTTCGAGTTTCGCTCCGCGGATCACAGCCAGAAATTCATGTTCATTGCCAATTTTTTATACGCAGATGGGGCTTATCGGTTTGTGGGCGGGGGCGGAGCGCCCTTCTGGGCGAAATGAGGAGCGGGCAGCGGAGCGCACAGGGAATGAGGGAGTTGGGAATTTAAGAGGCAGAGAGCTTAACGCAGAGTTCGTAGAGTAGACAGAGGGCACGCCGGATGGCGTGCCTTTATTCTTTTTCGGGCCAGAGTTGTGCGGCGTGAAAGACAGCGAGGATTCGGATTTGCTGGCCCTGGATGCGGTATGGAAGCAGGTAGGGAGTGCCGGGGATGATGAGCTCGCGGGTCCCGGGGTGACGGCCTAGGCGGCCGAGGCGCGGGTTTGCGATGAGTTGGTCAGCGGCAGCAACGATGCGACGAGCTACTGCGCGGGCAGCTTCGGGTTTATCTTGTTCGATGTAAGCGCGGATTTCCGAAAGTTGGGCGATGGCGGTCGGGGACCAAACTATTCGCATGCCGGCGGTGGTAGTTCTTTTTTCTTACCCCAGGAGAGCAGCCAGCGCCGGACGTCGGCGTGGGGGATGAATTTTCCGCGGCTGAATTCAGCATTCGCTTTTTCGATGAGAAATTCCTGATGCTCTTGCTCGGCTACATATTGTTCTACGGCGTCCGCAGCCAGGAGGGACTTGCTGATTTTTCGGCGCTTGGCGAGCGTGTCGAGGCGCTTCTTCAATTTGGAGGGGACACGAAGAGTCAGGGTGCTTGTGGTGCTCATGGAAGAGGCTCTCAGGAGGAATTTAACATAAAGTTTGGCGCGGGGGGTGAGAGAGTTGGGGATTTAAGAAAAAGGCTTTGCCACAGAGTTCGCGAAATGGCCGCAGAGGTCACAGAGAAGAGGGGCACGCCCGATAACGTGCCCCTCTTTTTTTGTAGGGCCGGTGATTATGGTTGGCCTGCAAGATTTGGTGACCCCAAGAACACAGGCTGAAGCCTGTGCTACATGAGGCGGATGGTGCTGGCCGGCTGGAAGCCTGCCTGCGGTAGGCAGGCCGGCGCTACAGGACGAGCAAGAGAACGGCGCCCGCCTCGGAAGGCGGCCGCTACAAGTGAAAGAGTTTGTCGGCGCCGATTACTAGGAGCAGGGTGAAGGCGGCTATGGCGATTTCGCCGATGAAGCCTACGGCGAAGGGGCGGAGGCCTTGTTGGCGCATTTCGCGGAAGTTGGTGCGAAGGCCGACGCCGGCGAAGGTGAGGAGGAAGGCCCAGCGGGAAAGATTCGCCAGGTTGGTGTTTTGATCTTTGGTAAAGAAGCCGATGGTGGCGAGGACGGAGACCAGCAAAAAGCCGAGGACGAATTTGGGAAATTTTTGCCAGAGGAAGGCGGCTTTGTTGGTGACGGCTTGCGCCTGGCCGCGGCTGGCCCAGTAGATGGCGTAGGCGAGGACCACGAAGCCGATGAGGGCGTTGCGGGTGGTCTTGACGAGGACGGCTAGTTTGGCGGCGGAGTCGGAGAAAAGCGCGCCGGCGGCGGTGGCTTCGGCGGTGTTGTCCACGGCGAGGCCGGCCCAGGCGCCGTAGGCGTGATCGCTGAGGTACAGCGCGTGGCCGATGAGCGGGAAGGTGAAGAGGGAGAGGGCGCCTAGAGCGAGGATGGCGGCGATGGCGAAGGAGGAGTCTTCGTCATCGGCTTCGATGGCGCCTTTGGTGGCGATGATGGCGCTGACGCCGCAGACGGCGGAGCCGACGGCTAAGAGCGTGGTGAGTTTTGGGCGGAGGCCGAAGAGGCGGCCGAGGAACGTCATGAAGGCGAGCGAGCCTGCGATTTCGACGAAGACGAGCAGGAGGCTTACGCTGCCGAGTTTCCAGACATCACCGAGGAGGAAGCGGGAGCCGAGGAGGACGATGCCTGCTTTGAGCCAGAATTCGTAGGTGGCGACGCCGGGTTTGAAGATTTCGGCTAGGCCGAAGATGTTGGAGATGGCGAGGCCGATTAGGATGGCCCAGAGGACGTATTCGATGTTGGGGAAGGTCCAGTGGTGGGATTTAGCGTAGAGATTGATATTTTTTTCGAGGAGTTTGCCTGCCAAGCCGATGACGGCGAGCAGGGCTACGCCGGGGATGAGACGGAGGAATTTCGAGCTGACGGAGATCGGAGGATTTTGTGGGAGAACGATTGCGTCGGCCATGGTTTAGTTCCCTTCTTGTTTTGAAAATCGGATAACAGATAACAGAGAGCAGCGATCAGGAAGCGATTGGTTGTTGAATTGATGGCGTTGCTTCCGAACAGCACGGCCGGGTTTCGCTTCGGTTGAGGTCCTTCGGCCATCCTTATCGGATGGCCTCAGGATGACAACATTCAAACCTGCGGAGCATCAGCGTTGTTCGCTTCCCGGCTGGAAGCCGCGGATACGCTACCAGGGGATGCGGTGGATGAGGCCGAAGCGGATCAGGGCTGCGGCGGCCAAGGAGATCAGGACCGCCCAAGTATCCAACGAGATGCGTGGGGTGGTTTTGGTTTCGCTCTGAGAGTTTGTGTTGCTCATGGCGTTTCTCCTTCTCTAGGAAATTCGTGAATTCGAAAAATCGGGAAGCGATTGGGTGAGCCAGTTGAAATCGGTGGCTGTTGTGGTGTCAGTGGCGGAGGCGGCTACGCGGCCTACCAGGAGTAAAGCTGGCGCAGGGAGTGGCGCAAGTTGCGTGAGGCCCGCCACCGTGGTGGTGTGCTGGGATTGATCGGGATGCGAGGCTTTGGAGATTACCAGGACGGGCGTGTCGGGGGAGACGGCGGCGTCCTGGAGCCAGCGGGAGACTTCGGCGTAATCGGGGCCGGGCATATAGACGACTACTGTGGTGTCGGCAGTGAGACCGATGCCTGGAAGGAACTTTGATTCGGGGGTGCGGGAGAGGGTGGTGAAGAGAACGTGGGAGGAGAGGCGGCGATCGGTGAGAGAAACTTTGGCGGCTGCGGCCGCGCCGAATGCGGCGGAGATACCGGGGATGATTTCGAAATCGATGTTGGCTTCGCGGAGGGCCTGGATTTCTTCGGCGGCGCGGCCGAAGAGGAGCGGGTCGCCTCCTTTGAGGCGGACGACGATTTTGTGTTTGGCGGCGTTGGAGAGGAGGAGCGAGTTGAGGTCTTGCTGGGTGAGGAGGCGGAAGCCGGCTCGTTTGCCCACGTCGATGCGTTCGGCGCCGGATGGGATGAGATTCATAATTTCGGGACTGATGAGCGAGTCGTGAAGAACGACGTCGGCGCTTTGCAGAATGCGCAGCGCTTTCAGGGTTAGGAGCTCGGGGTCGCCGGGTCCCGCGCCGACGAGGAAAACTTTGTGGTGACTGGTGACTGGTGACCCGTTCGGCAAGCTCAGGGCAGTCTGGTGACTGGTGGAGGAGGAAGAAAAGTCAAAACCCGCACCCTGAAAATCGCAGGGTGCGGCACCCAGGTTTTTAGAATGGATGGACTTGGACATCAGGCGGCTCCTTCGGAGTGATTGGGATCGTTGGCTTGTTGGAGGAAGCGTTCGAACATGGGTTTACTGGCCAGGAGGTGAAGCCAGCGCTTGGTGGTTTCGGGGTCGCTGGATTGCGCGCGGAGAGTTTCGCGGGCGGCGCCTAGCCAGTCCAGCCAGCATTCGTATTCGGGGCCGAATTGCTGTTCGAGTTCCTTGCGGAGGCGTTGGGCTAGAGCGGGGCTTTTGCCGTTGGTGGAGATGGCGATTTGCAGATCGCCGCGCTGGACGATGGAGCCGTAGTAGAAGTGGCAGTGGTCGATGTCGTCGACGGCGTTGCAGAGGATGTTTCGGCGGTCGGCTTCGCGGTAGACGTGGGCGTTGAGATCGCGGAGAGAGGTGGCGGCGATTACGAGGAAGGCGCCGTCGAGATCGTCGGGGGCGAAGGGTTTTGGGGACCAATCGATCTGGCGGTTGCGGACCCATTCGGCTAGTTGGGGCGCGAGTTTGGGAGAGACTACGTGGACGTGGGCGCCGGCTTCGAGGAGGCCGGGGATTTTTTGGGCGGCGATGGAGCCGCCGCCGACTACGAGGACTCGGCGGGAGTGGAGTTTTAGGAATGCGGGGAATAGGGACATTAGTTGGGCCTCCAAACGAGATTCAGAGAGCGTGATTGTTCCATCGAGGGTGATAGGGATGAAGTGTTGCCACGGTCCCTCCACTGCGCGGCCCGACGCGCCAAAAACCGGCGCGGAGGAAAAAATCGGGCCGCTCCGGTCGGGATGACGGATAAAGGGAAGAGGGCTGGCATAAAAGCCAGCGCTACATGGAAGAGCGAAGAGAAGAGGAAGATCCCACCCTTTGCGAAAGGCGCAAAGGGTAGGCCACCTAGGACAAGAGAAGAGGTACCCAAGAGCACAGGCAGGAGTGCCTGTGCCACGAGGGATGGATTTGAGGCGAGGAGGGTCATGGGCGGTCCTCGATGGAGTGAGGGACGCGGTCGGCGGGGACGTCGCGGAGGGCGATTTCGGTTTGGGCGGGGGGTTGGCCGGAGAGGATGGAGCGGAGGCTCTCCGTGGTATTGCGGGCGAGGAATTTTTGCAGGGGCTCGGAGGAATGGCGCGTGGCGTGGAAGTGCGCGAGTAGGCGCGTGATGGCGTTGGGGACTTCGTCGGCGGCGCAGCGATAGCCTACGGGGCGCGCGATGGCGGCGAACTGGCCGACACTGCCGCCTACGCAGAAGTAATAGGCGTCGATCATTTTGCCGTCTTGCTTGATTTTTTTGCCTTCGATGCCGATGTCGGCGATCCAGTGCTGGCCGCAGGAGTTGGGGCAGCCGGTGATGTGGAGCTTGATGTCTTCCTGATAGCCGGGGAAACGCTCTTCGAGCTGCTCGGTGAGCCAGCGGGCGTAGGACTTGGTTTCCGTGAGCGCTAGTTTGCAGAATTCGGAGCCGGTGCAGGCTACGGTGCCGCGAACGAAGGCGTTGGTTTCGACGGGGAGGCCGTTGGCGACGAGTTCCTGGGCCACGGAAGTGACGCGGGATTCGGGAATGTTGATGAGGAGAAGATTCTGCATGAGCGTGGCGCGGAGATGGCCGTCGCCGTGGTGCTCGGCGAGGTCGGCGGCTATGCGGATTTGCGCGGGAGTGATGCGGCCGCGGATTACGTTGGCGCCGATGGTGAAGAGGCCGGGTTGCTTTTGCGGGATGACGCCGAGATGATCGCGATGGATGGATGCAGGGAGTTGTTCTGGAGCGGCGGGATCGAGTTTGTAGCCTAGTTTGGATTCGATGGCGGCTAAGAAGGAGTCGGCGGTCCAGCCGTGCTGGAGGAAGAGGAATTTCATGCGGGCGCGATCGCGTGACTGGCGAAGGACTTCGCTTTCGCGGAAGACTTCGGCGATGGCGCGGGCTACGGGGACGACTTGTTCCCAGCGGATGAAGGCGTTGAGTTTTACGGCGAGGTGGGGTTCGGTGGAGAGGCCTCCGGCGATGCGGAGGGAGAAGCCGATGTCGTGATTGGTGATTGGTGACCCGTTCGGCAAGCTCAGGGCAGACTGGTGACTGGTGGGGGAGGAAGAAAAGTCAAAACCCGCACCCTCAAAGGCGGAGGGTGCGGCACCCGGCGCAGAATTCGTGCCGGGTTGAAACCCGGCACCTATAAGGGATTCGGAATGGCGGAGGGTGGCCGTGAAGCTGATGTCGTTGATTTCGGGGTAGGAGCACCAGTCGGGGCAGCCGGTGATGGTGATTTTGAATTTGCGGGGGAGATTATAGAAATCGGGATTGCCGGCTAGTTCTTTGTCGAGGGCGAGGGCTAGCGGAGAGACGTCGGCGATTTCGTGAGAGTGGATGCCGGCGAGCGGGCAGCCGGTGATGTTGCGGGTGACGTCGCCGCAGGCGCCGGTGGTGCGGAGGCCGACGGACCAGAGGCGTTCGAGAAGTTCGGGAAGATTTTCGACGCGGATCCAGTGGAGCTGGACGTTCTGGCGGACGGTGATGTCGGCTACGCCGTTGCCGAAGTGTTCGGAGAGGTCGGCGATGGTGCGGGCCTGTTCGCTGGTGAGGAGGCCGTTGGGGATGCGGATGCGGACCATGAAGTAGGGTACGGCTTTGCCTTCGCCGTTTTTGCCCCCGATTACGCCGATGCCGTCGCCCTGGGTGTAAATGCCCCAGGGGCGGAAGTAGGTGCCTAGCCATTCGGGGGGAATGGAGTCGAAGCCCTGGCGTGCGAATTGACGGATTTCGTCGAGGTGGTCCCAGGGATTTTTGGCGCGTTTTAGGCGCTCGACGCGCTGGGCTTTGGTTTCTTTTAAGTCGGGCATTGGCGTTGCGGTTCCCTTTCTATGAGAACGGCCCGTCCGCCGCGGCGGAGGGGGCCCTACAAAAGCAAGAACAACCCAAGAGGGCCACCTGAAGGTGGCCGCTACGAAGACGGGTACAAAAACGAAAAGCCCACGTGGCCGGTGGTCTGGCACGTGGGCTTCGAAGCTGAAACTTCAAAAAGAGCTAGATTCGGAAGCACCTCTGGCCAGATGTGAGTAGCCGACAGCAACAGCAGGCTACCGCGGTACAACAACAGATCTGGCAAGAGTTGCGCATGTTTTTAGAGGCTACGCGTCGTTGGCAGCGATGTCAATGCAGGTAGCCTTGCAAATATTGGATGCGATGGATTGGGGATTTGGATACATGGGGGAGGAAGAGGATAACAGATAACAGCGAGCAGGAGGCGGGTGGTAGTGCCATCGACTGTGGAGGGGCTTGACTTGCTGCCACAGTCCCTCCGTCCCGGTGAAGCACGCGGGACGTAAAATGCGCGCTCCGTGGCCGGTGCGCCGCAGACGGCGCGGAGGAAAAAGCCAGCCACTCCGGTCGGGATGATAGCGGAAAAGAGTAACCCAAGAGGGCCGGGCCCTTCGGCAGGCTCAGGGTAAACGAGCCCGGCCCCTTCGAGATAAGGGTTGTAATTACTGGGGTTTGGGGGTGGTGGTCGCTGGCTTGGCGGGTGGTTTGGCCGCGCCGGCTGGTTTGGCTGCGGGCTTGGTTGGGGTGGTGGCGGCTGCGCCTACCAGGATGGCGGATTTGATGGTGTCTAGTTTGGGCCAGTGGGTGGCTATGAATTTCTCGCCGCCTTTGGAGATGTTTTCCTGGTCCATGCCGGCGGATTCACCGTACTGATCGTATAGCATTCCGACGACCTTCATGCCGTCGCCGTCTACCTGGCCGAAGGGAGTGAAGCCTTGGGAGTCGAGGGAGGAGCCGTTGTCTTTTAGATTGATGAAGAGTTGCGTGGTGCGGGTGTTGGGACCGGCGGTAGCGAAGACTAGAGTGCCGCGATTGTTGCTTAGGACGTGAGGATCGTCCTTAATGGTGGCTTTTTCCCAGGCGGCGTTGACGGCGGGATTGGCGCTGAGGCCGAACTGGACGACGAAATTCGGAAGGACGCGGAAGAAGCGGGCGTTGTCGAAATAGTGGTGCTTGACGAGAGTGTAGAAGCGGTCGGCACCGAGGGGAGACCAGGCGCGGGTGACGGTGATGGTGAATTCGCCGCGAGTGGTGTCGAATTTGACCTGGTAGGTGTCGGGGGCTTTGTCTTTTAGGAGGGCTGGTTTTAGGAGGGCGTGGTCGTAGGTGGTGGCGGCGGGCTTGGCGGCGGTGGTTGATTTTGGTTTGGTGGGGGTGGCTGGGGTTTGCGCGAGGGTGGGGATCGCGAGGGCTAATGCGGCTAGGGTTAGCGCGCAGGTTTTCAGGTGCATTTGATTCGGCCTCCGAGAAATATTGATTGGGTGGTGATGGATGTTTACGAGGATTAGTTTTGCATATTTTGGGGGGAAGAGGAAGGAAGCGAAGAGAGAAGGGACTCAACGCAGAGGGCGCAGAGGTCGGCGGGCAGAGGACGCGGAGAAGAGTAACCCAAGAGCACAGGCAGGAGTGCCTGTGCCACATTATTTGTTTAGGTCGCGGCTGACTTGTTCGACTTGGGTCAGGACGCGGAGGGTGTTTTCGCCGAGGATTTTGCGGATGTCGGATTCGGAGTAGCCTTTTTTCAGGAGAGCGTCGGTGATTTGGGGGATGTGGGTAACATCCTGCATGCCGAGGGGCATTACGGCGCCGTCGAAGTCGGAGCCGAGGCCGACGTGGTCGATGCCGGCGATTTTTACGGCGTGGTCGATGTGGTCGACGATTACGGTCCAATCCACTTTGGGGAGTTTGCCGGCTTGCATGAAGTCGCGGACGACTTGATCACCGGTGGTGAGTTTGCAGGCTTCGTTGTCGCCGCAGCGTTTTTTCACTTCTGCGTTTATCTCTTTTTCGGCTTCGGGATGGGCTTTTTCGAAGTCGCGGAATTCCTGGCTTAGGAAGCCGACGTGATAGTTGATCTGGATGACGCCGCCGTTTTTGGCGAGGTCGCGGATCATGTCGTCGGTCATGTTGCGTGGGGCAACGCAGAGGGCGCGGCAGGAGGAGTGGGAGGCGAAGACGGGGGATTTGCTGGCGGCGATGGCGTCGTAGAAAGTTTTGTCGGAGACGTGGGAGATGTCGACGATGATGCCCAGGCGATTCATTTCGCGGATGACGTCTTTGCCGAAGTCGGTTAGGCCGTTGTGGGCTGGCTTGTCGGTGGAGGAATCGGCCCACTCGTTGTTGTCCATGTGGGTGAGGGTCATGTAGCGGACGCCGAGAGCGGCGAAGGTGCGGAGGACGGAGAGGTCGTTGCCCATCATGTGGCCGCCTTCAACGCCCATGAGGACGGCGATTTTGTGCTGGTTTTTGGCTTCGCGGATGTCTGCGGCCGAGGTGGCTAGCATCAGGTCGTTGGGATTTTTGCGGACGGTTTCGCGGACGGCGTCGATTTGATCGAGGGCTTGCTTGACGGCTTCTGGGCCGAGAATTTTACTGGAGATCCAGATGGAGAAGAAGATGGCGGAGAGGCCGCCCTCTTTCATGCGGGGGATGTCGATGTTGCCGTCGGAGTGGCGGATGGAGAGATCGAATTTGGGGTCGAGGAGGCGCTGGGTGGTGTCGTCGTGGGTGTCGATTACGATGGAGGAGGATTGGAGTTTTTTGGCTTGATCGGAGACGGATTGGGCTGCTGCGGTGACGGACATGATTAAGAGTAGCAGAAGACAGAGAGATAGCGTGGATGGCGCGTGGTGCATGGGGACTCCTTTGGAGTAGAGCGGAAATAGAGTAGCAGAAGAGTTGAAAGCTGAGAGTTGAAAGTTGAAGAGGAGAGGAAAGAATTCACCACAGAGATAGCAGAGGTCCGCGGAGATCACAGAGAAGTTGTGGTAAGCGATCGTTGGTTGCCGGGGTCCCTCCACTGCGCGGCCCGACGCACCAAAATGCGGTGCGGAAGAAAAAGTCGGGCCGCTCCGGTCGGGATGACAACTCAGGAAAAGGGAAAGAAAACCCAAGAGCACAGGCAGGAGTGCCTGTGCCACATTACGGTGTAAACCAAGGAGGGCGGCGTAAAGCCGCCCCTACAAATTTGAGCCCAAACCAAATTGCATTAGCCGAGGAGCCAGCCGAGGAGGGATTGCTTCCAGGCTTCGCGGTTTACTTCGGCTATGGATTCGGTTAGGGGGATGGCCTTGGGGCAGGCTTGCACGCAATTTTGGGCGTTGGCGCATTCTTCGATGCCGCCTTCGCCGAGTAGGGCCTGGATGCGTTCCTTGGCGTGCATGGCTCCGGTGGGGTGCATGTTGAAGAGGCGGACCTGGCTGATGATGGCAGCGCCAACGAAATTGTTGCCGGAGTTTACTTGCGGGCAGACTTCGAGGCAGAGGCCGCAGGTCATGCAGCGGGAGAGCGGGTAACCCTTCTCCTGAATTTCGGGGGCTACGCGGGGGCCTTCGCCGAGGCTGTAGGTGCCGTCGATGGGGATCCAGGCTTTGACGCGTTGCAGGGAGTCGAACATGAACTGGCGATTGACGGCGAGGTCGCGGACGATCGGGAATTTGGTCATTGGCTCGATGGTGATGGGCTGCGTGAGCTGATCCACCAGGGCGGAGCAGGCCATTTTGACTTTGCCATTTATGACCATGGCGCAGGAGCCGCAGACTTCTTCGAGGCAGTTGGAGTCGTAGGAGACGGGCGTGGTTTTCTTGCCGTCGCGGGTGACGGGGGTTTCGGCGATGTCG
>Ga0209735_1000017_pt1 | contig 23368 bp, 24 predicted proteins | sample BlaSpr_A8_Ref_M2_FD_187990 | JGI IMG/M metagenome (GOLD analysis project Ga0209735, IMG submission 187990) | Forest soil microbial communities from Thunder Bay, Ontario, Canada - Black Spruce, Ontario site 2_A8_Ref_M2 (SPAdes) (version 2) | ecosystem: Environmental > Terrestrial > Soil > Boreal... | reverse complement strand
CGCTTACCTTGTGCGAAGCGTGACAGATTCACCCGGGGGGGCACTCGAATCGAGCGACTCCCCGCTGGCCATCGTGACGCCAAAGGACACGTTTCCTCCGGCCGCGCCGCAAGGCATCGTCGCCGCGATCCAGCCGGGGGCCACCCCGGGTTCCGTGGCGGTGGAACTCTCCTGGTCTATCAATGTGGAACCAGACCTGGCCGGCTATCGGGTGTACCGCAGCGAGCAGGAAGGCGCGCGAGGCGTGCTGCTCACCCCGAATCTCTTGCCGTCGCCCGCCTATCGTGATAACTCTGTGCAGTCCGGCCAACACTACTGGTACACCGTCACGGCCGTGGATCGCTCCGGCAATGAAAGCGCTCCGAGTCTCGCGGTGGCGGTGGATGTCGCGCAACCTTCTCGCTGAAGACGTGTTCTTACTGATGAGCGACTGTCTGGTAGGCCGCCCAGCACCATGCCAGCGAACTTCAGCCCGCCGGGATACCGGTGGTTCCATTTTCTTCGCGACGCCCCGGTTCGCGTCGGGCTCTACACCGGGCTGTGGCTCTCACTGGTATTTGTTGGGTGGGTTCTGATCGCGAACCGCATGCCATTTCTGGAGCCGCTGGCGCAACAGCGCAATGCGGCCGCCGCGCTGCTGCTGGTCCTGATCGCGAGCATGCCGGCGGTGCGCTTCCTGCGATCGTCCGTGGATCTGCTGATCTCCGGGCTGCTGGCATGGGGAGTCCTGACGCTGTCGTATCGAATTCTTAGCCTGAAATTTGTGCTGCTCCAGGATTACTCCAGCACCTTCCACGTATTCGTGCTGGGCGCGGTGGCGTATCTGCTTTTTGCAACGCTCTCCTGGCTTGGTATGATTGTGTGGCGGGCGCGAGAAGCGCAGGGTACGCATACCTCCCGCTGAACAGGTTCCCATAAAATGAAATTTTGCCGGTTCGTCCCCAAGTCCGCAGGCGTAGCCTCCCGAGTTCTACCCTCTTATGGCCTGATCGAAGGCGAAATCATCCACAGAATTTCCGCGCCCCCCTGGCAGGAATGGTCGCGAGAGGAAGCTTCGCTGCCTGTGCGGGAAGCGCGATTGCTCGCGCCGGTCGAGCCATCGAAGATCGTGTGCGTGGGGCGAAACTATGCCGCGCATGCGTCTGAAATGGGAGGGGCCGTGCCCAAGGAGCCGATGATCTTCCTGAAGACGCCCTCGTCTGTAATCGGGACGGATGAGCCGATCGTGCTCACCCGCTATTCGAACCATGTGGACCACGAAGCCGAACTCGCGGTGATTATCGGGAAGAGATGCGCGCAGCTGAGCGACTCGGACGACGCGCTGGCTTATGTTCTCGGTTTTACCTGCCTGAATGACGTATCCGCGCGCGACCTGCAGAAAAGCGACGTCCAGTTCACTCGCGCCAAGGGCTTTGACACCTTCTGCCCGGTGGGGCCGCACATCGAGACGCAACTTGATCCGCGCAACGTGCTGGTGGAATCGCGCGTGAATGGGGCCGTGAGGCAGTCCGGCAGCACTTCGCAGATGGTTTACCCGGTGGACTTTCTGATTCGCTGGATTTCGCGCATGATGACCCTGCTTCCGGGCGATGTGATTGCCACCGGGACACCCGCCGGAGTCGGCCCGCTTACGCCCGGTGACACCGTGGAAGTTTCGGTTGCCGGGATTGGCGTGTTGCACAATCCGGTGCATGCCCCGGCATCCTGACCTCGCAGAGCCTGCCCGCATTCGGTACTATAAAAGGCAGTAGGGAAGGCTAGTGTCCCGCCAACGGAATCGCTCGGGCGGCGGGGCGTGGGACTTCCTCTAGCAAACATTCCCACTTTTATGTGCGTAAGGGGTTGAGCGTTGAAAGAATTGCTCGCCGACTGGAAATTGCTGCTCATGATTGGTGGCGGAAGCCTCGCTGCCCTCGCCTTGATCGCTTATGCCTTCGCCCGGCCCGCGCCTGATCCCGAGGCCGAAGAGCGGAAGCGCAGGCTGCATCTGAACCTGATCGGGCGAATTGCGGAAGGGCAAGTGGTGGAACTCGCGCAGCATCCCGCGCCTCCGGCCGAAAAACGCGGCGGATTTCTCGGCATGCGCTCGCAGCCGCCGGCGGATAACCGGCCGCGCAGCCTGGTTTCCTACAGTTACTCGATTTCCGGCGTGACGTATCATACTGCGCAAGATATCACCGGGCTTGAAAGCCAGGTGAAAATCGAACGGCTGGTGACGGGATTTCCCACCAGCGTGAAGTACGACCCCGCGAATCCCAGCGATTCGATCGTGGTCGCCGACGACTGGTCGGGCCTGCGATAGGGTTTTTCGCTTCGGGCCATGGCTCCCTTCCGCATTTTTTCCTGCAGCAAATTGCCGCCGGGGCTTCGTTGGTGACGGAGTTTCCCCACATTCAGCTTTGCACGCGAATGCGTTATGCTTTGGCTGGCCGGAAATACCGGCGTACGCACTGCCCATGAAAAAGGTATTTCTTTCCATTCTGACGACTCTGATGATCGTGGGCACGACGCTTAGCGCGATGGTGATTCTGGTGCGCGCGACACTTTACGTAACGTCGATCGAGTCGCCGCTGCCGCGTGCCGGCGCCATCCTTGCGGAAATATTGCTGGGCGTGGTGCTGTTGCTTGGCACGGTCTGGCTGGCAACCCACGCGGCGGTCCTGATTTTCGCTCCAAAGAACGACAAGCCCGAGGGAGGGCCTCTTGGCTGAAAAGAATCGTACCTGGGAATCGCCCGCGAATGCGGACCGGATGGAGCAATTGCGGCGTATTTCCGCGGAGGCGGAAGAGGGCGGGGGAGCGGAACGCCGCGAGCGCGAACACAAGGCTGGAAAACTTTCCGCGCGTGAACGGATTGAATTGCTTCTCGACGAAGGCACGTTTGAGGAACTCGATAAATTTGTGCGTCATCGCTGCGTGGATTTTGGTTCGGAGGAACAGCGGCCGGCGGGCGACGGCTTCGTCACTGGATTTGGACGCATCGAAGGACGGCTGGTCTACGTTTTCGCGCAGGACTTCACCGTGTTTGGCGGATCGCTCTCGGAGAGCAATGCGCAGAAAATCGTGAAGATCATGGACCTGGCCATGCGCAACGGCGCTCCGGTGATCGGCTTGAACGATTCCGGTGGAGCGCGCATCCAGGAGGGAGTCGCGTCGCTTGCGGGCTACGCGGATATTTTCCTGCGCAACACTTTGGCCAGCGGCGTGATCCCGCAGATCAGCGCGATTATGGGCCCGTGCGCGGGTGGCGCGGTCTATTCGCCCGCGATCACGGATTTCGTGCTGATGACGCGGGACACTTCCTACATGTTCGTGACCGGCCCGGATGTCATCAAGAATGTTACGCATGAAGAGGTCACCAAGCAGGAGCTTGGCGGCGCCATGACGCATAACTCGACGAGCGGCGTGGCGCATTTTGTGTCTCGGGATGACGCCGATTGCCTGGCCATGGTGCGCGAGCTCATCGGATTTCTGCCCTCCAACAATCTGGAGGATCCCCCGCGCCGCGCGTCGAACGATCCTGCGAATCGCCGCGAGGAATCCCTGAACTCGATCGTTCCGGAAGATCCGCTGAAACCCTACGACATCAAGGACGTGATTCACGCCCTGGTGGACGAGAATTATTTTTTCGAAGTGCACGAGCATTACGCCAAGAACATCGTGGTGGCATTTGCGCGATTCGACGGGCGGCCGGTGGGCATCGTGGCCAATCAGCCCGCCTTCCTGGCCGGCACATTGGATATCAATGCTTCGGTGAAGGCCGCGCGCTTTGTGCGCTTCTGCGACGCCTTCAACATTCCCCTGATTACCTTCGAAGACGTTCCGGGATTTTTGCCCGGCACGCAGCAGGAATATGGCGGAATCATTCGCCACGGCGCGAAGCTTTTGTTTGCGTTTGCCGAAGCCACCGTGCCGAAAATTACGGTGATCACCCGCAAGGCCTATGGCGGCGCGTATTGTGTCATGGCCTCAAAGCACATTCGCACCGACGCCAACTTTGCGTGGCCGACCGCGGAGATTGCGGTGATGGGCCCGGAAGGCGCGGTGGACATTGTGTACAAGCGCGAGCTCAGCAACGCCCCCGAAGCGGATCGCGCCGCGCTGCGCAAGGAAAAGATCACCGAGTTTCGTAACCGGTTCGCGAATCCGTTTGTGGCCGCCGAGCGCGGCTACATTGACGCAGTGATCGAGCCGGCGGAAACGCGCGCGCACATCATCACTTCGTTGCGTGCTCTCGAAAACAAGCGCGACACCAATCCCAAAAAGAAGCACGCCAACATCCCGTTGTAAGTCCACTCCGCATCTCGTTCAGTGCTCAACGCAAGTTAGGCCGCAATTCCACGAGAGGCCGCCACAATTCCGTGTCTGGAGCTGCCAGATGCTCCCAGAAACGCCAAAACGCGAACAGTGTTTTCTTATTCCGGCACGATACGCAGCGCCCCTTTGCGTCCAGTTCGGTAAACCGAGAAATCCCGGCGGTCGAGCGTGAAAATCGTCCTAATGCTTTCGCGATTTGCCAGATACACGAGCATGGCGTCGGCGAATTGCGGCTCCAGGCCGGCATAGCGCCTCATAATGTCTGCGATTCCCTTGGCTTCCGTCCCTCCCACGGGAAGAACTTCTAGAAAGCCGTCAGTAATACTTCGCAGCAGCTTTTCGATGGCAAGAGGATATTCACGAAGGAGCCAAGCCGCTTCGGTGATCACCGGCCAGCACGTCAGCAGCGGTCCTGGCAAGTCTTCCAGCGTTTTCACGCATAGTTTGTGGTATTGATCGTTTTGCGAAAGGATGGCGACCAGCGGTCCCGTGTCGGCCAGGACCCGTGTCACTTGGTCTTCCCGAAATTCTCGAAGTGGCGCTTGTTGGTGCTGAGATCCTCCGGCGCTCGCCGTAAGCAGCCGATGACCCCTGATTCCACAGCCAAACTATATGCCGAACGTTCCTCTCGGGATTTTGTAAGGTACGTCTCCAGCGCCTCGCGAACAACCTCGGATTCGGGAGCGTCCTTCAGCATGGAGCGCTGCTTCAGCCTGCGTCCGAGGCTGCCGGGAATCCGTATCGAAATTCGGCGAGATGACATGTCTCCTCCTTCGCACCTGGTGTCAGACATTATAGCACATTTGTCTGACAATGGAGATTTACCCGGGAGGTTCCAACACCGGACACGCACGCCAGCGCCTCCGTATGGGCGTATCACTGCGCATGCTAATATTCCACTGCATCTCAATCGCGTATGTTCAAAAAAATCCTGATCGCCAATCGCGGCGAAATTGCCGTGCGCATCCTGCGAGCCTGCCGCGAGCTGGGCATCCAGACCGTTTCCGTGTATAGCGAAGTCGACCGGACGTCGCTTCACGTGCGGCTTGCCGATGAAGCCTACCTGATCGGCCCGGCGGCTTCGCGCGAAAGCTACCTGCGCATCGATAAGCTGATGGATGTGGCGAAAAAATCCGGGTGCGACGCGCTGCATCCGGGTTACGGCTTCCTTGCGGAAAATGCCGCGCTCCCACGCGCCTGCACGGACGCGGGCATTACTTTCATTGGGCCTTCCGCTGAAGCCATGGAAGCGATGGGCTCGAAGACCGCGGGCAAGCAATTGGCGCGCCGCGCCGAAGTTCCGACGGTGCCGGGCACCAGCGACCCGATTGAAAATCCCGAAGAGGCGCAATCGCTGGCCCAAAGCATGGGTTATCCGGTGCTGCTGAAAGCCATCGCGGGCGGCGGCGGCAAAGGTATGCGCGTGGTGCCGAACGATGCGGCGTTTGCACCGGCGTGGCGCGATGCGGCGTCCGAGGCCCTCAACGCCTTCGGAGACCAGCGAGTGTTTCTTGAAAAATATCTGATCGGGCCGCGGCATATTGAGATTCAGATTCTTGCCGACGCGCATGGCCGCTGCGTTTCTCTTGGAGAGCGCGAATGCTCCGTGCAGCGGCGCCACCAGAAAGTTGTCGAAGAAGCTCCATCGACGGTCGTGACGCCGGAGCTACGCCGGAAAATGGGCGATGCAGCGGTACGCCTGGGCCGCGCCGGGGGTTACGTCAATGCGGGGACCGTGGAATTTCTTGTGGATGCGGACCTTAACTTTTACTTTCTCGAGGTCAACACGCGCTTGCAGGTGGAACATCCCGTCACTGAACAGGTCACCGGCCTGGACCTGGTGAAACTCCAGATCGCCATCGCCGCGGATCACCGCTTGCCTTTCGCTTGGGAAACCATCACCCCGCGCGGCCACGCCATGGAAGTGCGCCTTTACGCCGAAGACCCTGACAATAATTTCTTCCCCTCTCCCGGCAAAATTATTTCACGCCAGGCCCCCACCGGTCCCGGCATCCGGCTCGATGACGGCGTGTACGAAGGTTGGACCGTGCCGATGGACTACGATCCGCTGCTCAGTAAACTGATCGCCTGGGGCAACAGTCGCGAAGAAACCATCGCGCGTCTCCGCCGGGCCCTCGACGAATACACCATCACCGGGATCCACACCAACGTCAGCCTGTTCCGCCGCATTCTTACCGAGCCCGAATTCCTGCGCGGAGAAATTCACACCAACTGGCTCGATGAAATGCTCGCGCGGCCGCGTCCGCCCGCGGTGCCGCCTCGCCCGGGAACCGAAGAAGCCGCCTTGATCGCCGCGGCTTTATGGCACAGTTCGCAATTGGGCGCGCCCGCGTACGGCAGCGCGGATTCCCAGTCGGCCCCCTCGCGCTGGAAGATGGAGGGGCGTCGCCAGCAAATGGATCACATGCCATGAAATTCGAGGTCCAGCTCACCGGCGCAGGCGGCGAGCGGAAACACATCGTGGAACTCGAGCGCAAAGGCGAAGTGTGTAGCGCGTCACTCGACGGCCAACCGGTTGACGCGGACGCCGTGCAAATCTCGCCCAACGTCGTATCTGTGATGCTCGGCGGACAATCGTTTGAAATTCACGTTTCGCGTTCCGCGGATGGCACACTGAACCTGCAGTGCGGGCCTCACGAATTCTCCGCCGACATTATCGACCCGCGCGCCTGGCGCGGACGCAAGCATGGCGCGGTGGAAGTGGAAGGGCGCCAGGAAATTCCCGCACCCATGCCCGGCAAGGTCGTTCGCCTGCTCGTGGCTGTAGGAGACGCCGTGGAAGCGGGCCAGGGCCTGCTGGTCGTTGAAGCCATGAAAATGCAGAATGAAATCCGCTCGCCTAAGAGCGGCAAAGTCGAGCGCCTGCTTGTTAAGGAAGGGCAAAACGTCAACGCCGGAGAAGTGCTTGCGTGGGTGGAGTGAACCGCACTACTCTTTTAGAGCGTTTTCAACTTTGATTGGAGGTCCCCGATGTTTCGTTCCATCGTGCGTTCTACGATTGCTTCCTGCCTGTTTGCTGGATCATTCTTCGTCGCGGCGTCTCTCGCGCAAGAGAAGCCCGATATTCGCCACCAGATTGCCGATGCCTACGGCCTTGCTTCGTGGTCACAGGTCGAGCAGATTCGCTACACCTTTAACGTGGACGCCGGCCCAAAGAAAGTGGCCCGCACCTGGACTTGGGAAATAAAACCCGACCGCGTCACCTACGAAGGCCCCGACAGCTCGGGCAAGCCGGTGAAGACCACTTACACCCGCGCAAACATGCCGCCCGACGTGGTCAAGGACGTCGATCCGAACTTCATCAACGATCAGTATTGGCTACTCTTTCCCTTTCACCTGGTCTGGGATAAGGACGCCACTGTCGAAGACAAGGGCATGACCACCGCTCCGATGGGCAAGGGCAGAGTTCGCAAGGTCACCGTCACTTATCCGAAAACGGGCGGGGGATACACGCCGGGAGACTCCTACGATCTTTTTGTAGGCGCAGACAATCGCGTGGTCGTCTGGAACTTTCACAGGGGCGGCGCGGAGAAGCCGACGCTGACGGTCACCTGGGCGGATTACAAGATGGCCGGGCCGGTCCACATCGCCGAGGACCATCGCGGCACGCTGGGCGACAAGCCGTTTCGCCTTTTCTTTACCGATGTGGCGGTGAAGCTCGCCGGCGCGAGCGACTTCGTGGCGGCGAAATAAGCACCGCAAACCAATCGCAAATTGCAGGGCAGGGAATTACTGCGTGTTGGCGGGTGAACTCGTGGCCGGCAGCGACACAGCCGGCTTGATGGGCGGCAGAGTGGATTTCGCCGCATCCGGCAGCTTGCCAGCAGTTTCAACCACCTGCTGCGCCAGGTAATTCGAAACCTTCGCTTCGTCGCGCGCCGTTGCCAGATACGCCGAGCGCAAAAGTTGTTCCTTGCGGTTGCGCAAGGTGTCGCGAACGGTCTGCTGGACTTGCGGATCGTTCACGCCGCGTTGGCCGGCCGCTTCGCGAGCCACGAGTTTCAGGATGCGGATGCTGTCCTTCAACTGAATCGGCGGGCTCACCTGACCGGGCTTCATGGTTATCACAGTCTTTTTCAGCATGGGGTCGGACTGGTTGAGCGACGACTCCGGGATGTAGCCGAGGTCGCCGCCGTTTCCGGCCGTGTTTACGTCTTCCGAATAATCCATCGCGAGTTGCGCGAAATCCGCTCCGCTGTTCAGCTTGTCGCTCAGCATCTTGGCTTTACGCTGCGCTTCGGCCTCGTTCGTGGCGTCGTCGTTCTTGCGGTTGCGAACCTGCAACTCCTTGCGCGGAGTAATGACGATCTGCGAAATGCGGTATTGCGGCTCCGCCACATTAAACTGGTTGTGGTTGGCGTTGTAAAAATCCAGCACGTCCTGGTCGCTGATGGTTATCTTTGCCGCCACTTCGCGGTTCAGGAGTTTCTGGATGGAGAGTTGCCGCCGCAGGTCGCGCTTCAGGTCGTCCACGCTCATGCCGCGCGCTTTCAGTTGCCGCTGGAACTCTTCTTCGGTGAACGGGCTCTTCAGCTCGGTGAACTTGTCTTCCACTTCGCCGTCGCTGGCTTCCAGGTTCAGTTTCTTGGCTCGCTCCAGCAGGATTTCATTGTTGATCAACTGGTCGGTGACGTTGAGCTTCAGCGAAAGCGCTTCTTCCTGCGAAGGCTCCTGGCCCTCGGGATTCACCTGCGAACGGTAGTATTTCTCGACCTCGTCGCGCTTGATTTCCGTGCCGTTCACGGTGGCCCACACATCAGCCGCGTGGTGCTCCGAAGGCTTGCAGCCGGCGAGGACGGAAAACACCAGTCCCGCGACGGGCAGAAGCGCCCCGGCGCGCCGCAGTCGCACTGCTCTGCTAGAGGTGCTTGGGGAGAGGTTCAAAGGTTCGCTCAGGCTGCTTTGGTCACACGGCCCAGACGGATGCAAGCCGTGCACACGCGAATCTGTTTGTGGACTCCGGCAACCACTGCCCGCACGCGCTTCAAGTTCGGATTCCAGCGGCGACGCCGGGTGTTGTTGGCGTGGCTGACCACGTTTCCATAATGCGGCCCTTTGCCGCAAAGATCACACTTCAATGCCATATCGATTCCTGCGCTCCAAAGGATTGAAAAGCAAAGTCTTAATTCTAACAGAAGTGGCAAGAATCGCCAAACAAATGAGCAAAGCAGGAACACCAGCTTTTTCAGAGGTTTTGAAGGCGATGAAAGATCTGCCAAGGGAGCTTAAGGAGCCGCAGGTGAGGTACGTTTGCTATACTGAGCTTGTCTTCGAGGCAAATTGCACTCGTGAATCCTGTGCGCATCTCCATCGTTGAATATCTGAATACGGCGCCGCTGGTGCGTGGCTTTACGCATGGGCCGTTGCGCGGAAAGCACGAGCTTTCGTTCACCGTGCCGTCTCAGTGCGCCGAGGCGCTGCGTTCCGGGGCTGTGGATGTGGCGATCATTCCGGCCATTGAGTATCAACGCATTCCGGATCTGGTGATCCTGCCGAATCTCTCCATTGCCTCGAAAAAATCCGTGCGCAGCTTGCTGCTTGTCTCCAAAAAGCCTATCCAGGAAGTCGCGCGCATTGCGCTCGACCGCAGTTCGCGCAGTACCCAAGCGCTTACCCGCATACTTTGCGAAAAGCGCTGGCACATCAAGCCGGAATTTTTCGAAGCGCCGCCCGACCTGCCGGCGATGCTGCAGCGGGCGGACGCGGCTTTGCTCATTGGCGACCCTGCTCTGCGGTTCGCGATTGCTTGCGCTCCGAAAACTCAGCGGGAAGCTTCCGGCGATTTCGTCTCAGCGTCCTCACTCGCTGGACTCAGCGAGAGCGGTTCAGTCTATATTTACGATATCGTCGAAAAGTGGCGAGCAATGACCAGTCTGCCGGCGGTGCTTGCCGTCTGGGCCGCTCGCCGCGGAGCGGTCACTCCGGAGCTTGTGCAGGATTTCCAGGATTCGCTCGCCTTCGGCTTGCAGCATGTGGACGCTATTGCTTCCGAGGCTGCGGTGGAAATGAATCTGCCGTCCGGTGAGTTGCGGCGCTATTTGCTCGAAAACATCGACTATCACCTGGGCGAAGAAAATTTGCGCGGCCTCACACGCTATTACGAGCTCGCCGCTGAATTGGGACTGATTCCACGAGTAAACACCATCGCGCTGGCGCGCGAAACGGGCACTGCGGCGCGCTATATGGACGTCGTCGTTGGGAGCCGTGGGAACCCGAGTTGAAGCAGGATTCAGCAATCGAAATAAAAAGTTTCTGAACTAAGGACACACTGTGGGAATCACAAAACAGCAAGCGCTCGAAATGCTCCAGTCCGACGACCTTGTCGGCATCGGCATGGCCGCTCATCAGTTGCGGTTGAAGAAAAACGATCCGTGCGTCGCCACCTACCAGATCGACCGCAACATCAACTACACCAATTTCTGCACCGAATACTGCTCGTTTTGCGCGTTCTACCGCCCGCTCGGCGCGAAGGACGGCTACATCCTGTCGTTCGAAACCATCTACGCGAAAATCGACGAGATGCTCGAACTCGGCGGCACCGGTGTTCTTCTCCAGGGAGGCCTGCATCCCGACCTGCAGATCGGCTACTACGAGAATCTTCTCCGCTCGTTGAAAGCGCGCTATCCGCAGGTGCATCTGCATTGCTTTTCTGCGCCCGAAATTCTGTGCATCGCGGAAGTCAGCGAGCTCTCAATTCGCGACACCATCCAGCGCCTGATGGATGCGGGCCTGCAGTCCATCCCCGGCGGCGGCGCGGAAATTCTCGATGACGAAATCCGCGGCAAGATCGCACGCCTCAAGTGCACCAGCGACGACTGGGTCGAAGTTCACCGCACCGCTCATTCCCTCGGGCTGCGCACCACGGCCACGATGATGTTCGGCTGTGGCGAAACGCTGCAGCACCGCGTCAATCACCTCGACCGCGTCCGCCAGCTTCAGGAAGAAACCGGCGGCTTCACGGCCTTTATTCCCTGGATTTTCGCGGCGGAAAACACCGCTCTCGGCAAAAAGGTGCAGGAAACCACGGCCGTCGATTACCTGAAGACGCTCGCGGTCAGCCGCTTGTACCTCGACAACATCGATCACATCCAATCGAGTTGGCTCACGCCGGGCATCAAGGTTTGCCAGGTGGGTTTGCAGTTTGGCGCCGACGATGTCGGCAGCATCCTGATTGAGGAAAACGTGGTATACGCCGCGGGTGTCACGCGCCGCACCAACGAAGAAGAACTTCGCCGGATCATCACCGATGCAGGCTTTCAGCCAGCGCAGCGCGACACGCTCTACCGCTCCTACATCCTCAAGCCGCCCGCCGCGCGCGAACTCACCGCCGTCTAGCGATTACTCTTCCATGTGAAATGTAGCGCTGGCTTTTATGCCAGCGCTCCGCAGGAAAGCAAGCCCGCCCCTATTTCCGCAGACGCAGCAGCAACTCCACTTCCGTCCCCTCCGGAAGATCCAGCGCATCGTAAGGCTGCAGCACGCCATCCTTATAACGAGCGGTCAGGCGCATCGTACCGTCTTTGGCCGTTGGCTTTTCCGCTTTCACGCTGGGCGTACCACCGGATCCCGAGGTTTCATCCAGCGCCTGATTCACCAGCGCGTCCGCTTCCTTGTTCTGCTCGCGATAAACGTGGCTGATGCGAAAAGTTTCAAACGTCTGCGACATTTTCTTCGCGCGTTCAAAGAGCGGCTTCAACTCCCCGCTCTTCACTTTGTATTGCCCGCGCATCTGCTTGACCATCAATTCCGAATCGCTCTCAACGCGCAACGCGCGAATGCCATGATTCTGCGCGTAATCCAGCGCCGCGATCAGCCCGAAATATTCCGCCACATTATTGGTGTTGTTGCCGATGTACTTCTTCAGCCGTGCCACAATTTCCCCGCGCGGGTCGCGCACCACCACTCCATATGCTGCCGGCCCGGGATTCCCACGCGAGCCGCCGTCAACATTCGCCTGGTAGGCCGCGATCGCTTTTCGCTCGGGTTCCGCTTCGCCGAAAAGGCCCGCGCCTTTTGGCACTGGTGGACGCTTGGCCATCAGGAGTTCGCCGCTCCTGTAGCCGACTCCTTGGGTGCGGCGTGGGAGATGGGTTCCAGCGAATAGAGAATTCTTCCACACGATTCGCAGCGGAAGATCTCTTCGTCCGTGTCCGATTCCAGGAGTTGAATCGTATGCGGCAAGGCCCGCAATCCGCAGGAGCGGCATTGTCCCTCGCGCACCTGCGCCAGCGCCGAACCCGGATGTTTCTTGGCGATCCGTTCGTAAAGTTCCAGCAAGTCTTCGGGAATTTTCTTCGCAATGCCGCGGCGCTCGGCTGTCGCCGCTTCCCAGCCCTTTTTCTTTTCGGCGAACTGCTCTTCGATCTGCTTTTTCTCCACCGCAATCGCTTGCTCGGATTCCTTCAGCTCCGCTTCCAGTCGCTTCACGCGGCGTTCCGCTTCCTCGACCGCCATCATCTGTTCCAAGACACGATCCTCGGCCTTCTCGGCTTCGCCATCGGCGGTGGCAATTTCGTGTTGCAGCGCCTTGTAGGCCTCGTTGGTTTTGACGGAACTACTCTGGGCGCGATATTTTTTCGCGCGATCCTTCCACTGCTCCACGTCCAGTTCGAGTCTCTTGCGTTGCGCCAGTGCTTGCGCCAGTGCCTCTTTCGCCGAAGCCACCGCAACGCGTTCGCCATTCAGCTTCGCATCGGCTTCCCGCTGCCGTCTGGGCATGCCTTCGAGCTCCGCGCGCAGTGCAGCCGTGGTCTGGTCCAGCCGCTGCAACTCCAGCATTTGGGGGATCGCAGGATTCATCCAAGCTTGATTCTAACACACGGCGGCGGCTCACCTTCCCTGCTGGGCCGCCGTCAATAAGATTTAAGATACGGGAGATTTCCAGACCCGCTTTTGAGGAGGGACCCTGCCCTATGTGCAAATCACCTGGCTTGAGGGGCGCTCAGTGGATCAAAAGCGCAAAATTGCCGAACGGATTGCCTCGGTGTTGATCGAACATGGCAAAGCCAAGCCCGAACATATTCAAATTACCTTTCTGGACTTGCCAACGACAAACTATGCGGTATCTGGCACCCTTGTGGCCGACCAAAAGCCTGACCCTTGAACGGGCACCCGGTACTCGGGCAGCCAGAGGGATTAAGACGCCTTCAAATCGCGGCGGATCAATGCCGCGTCCACGAAATAGCCAAGCCCCACGGCCAGCGGCAGAATGCCAAACGCCGAAGCCACCAGCGTTTGCGGCTCGCCCACCACGCGCGCGATCATCGCAAACATCAGGATGAAACCGGCACCACCGCTAACCAGCAGAATGCCGGCCCGGCGCGACCTGGCAAACTGCGAAAGTTCAGGCTCCATGGGAATTTCGGTCCCACGCGCCAGCGCGGCCAGCCGCTCCTCGGTGCGCAATTTGCGTACCCTATAAAACGTGTACATCAATGCCAATGGAATCCCGCACGTCAGCACCACGGCAACCAATCCGATCACATCGCCACCCATTTTATCGTTCTCCCTTCCGCTCGTCGTCCGCCAGCCGCTTTGTGCAGCCTCACCCCTAAATACGCAGAGGGATAGCAGATTGTTCCCGCCAAAATGGGCAAGCGAGGCAAATTGGGATGGGGAAAAACTACCGAATTTCCCGGACTTGCATTGAGGAATCAATGGTCAGGACGGGATACCGGATCGGCGAGCCTTCCGGCGCGGGCGCGTGGCGGCCCACCACCTGGAAATCGGCGCCGCCCGTGCAATTCACCTCGTACGTGTAGCCGTCCCGACCCGGGTTGGCCATGCTGAGCGCCGCCGACGAAATCATCTCATCCAGCGACACGCATTTGCTATTCAGGGCCAGGTTCCCTCGCTCCGCCTGGGCAATCTGAAGCAGGTCCATGCGCACCCCGGTCAGGTTGATTGCTTGTGTCGACGCCGTGCCCGCGTTGGTCGTGGGCATCTTCTTCAGATAAAATTCGTATACCCCGAACAGGATCAGGGCCGCCACCAGTACCAGTGCAAGAGCGCGCATGTCCCCATTCTTTCCGCGCGCTGCGCTGCACGCAAGCCGTTCGCCGCTCGCGGAGTACAATTGGTAACAATCGCCAGGCAATTTCCCCTGCTGCTCGCCGCGCCCTGTTATGCTCCCTATTACACCGCCCCTCTTGCGGTCCTACTCTCCCCTCCGGATGGGTTCATGGACACCGCGCTACTCCCTTTGGATTTGCGTTTCATTGAAAAACTTCGCGAGCAGGAACTCGAGGAGGCTCGCGTCATTCAGAACGTCATGATGCCCGCGCAGCCTCTGCGCCTCGCCGGTGTGACGATCTCCCATGAATTCCGGCCGGTGACGGAAGTGGGAGGCGACTACCTCGACTACTTCAAGCTCAGTGACGAAACCATCGGCCTGTATGTCGGCGACGTCTCCGGCAAAGGCCTCCCCGCGGCGCTTTATGCGGCGCTTGCTGTTGGCACGCTTCGGGGCATCCATAAAACCGGCATGGAACCCGAGCGCGTGCTCTCCCTCTTGAACCAACGACTGCTGCTTCGAGGCATTCCCGGGCGCCATTCGGCTATTCAGTATGCTCTGTTCGATCCGGCCGGCTCGCGGATGCGTATTGTCAGCGCTGGAATGCCCGGTCCTCTCCTGCTCCGCGGCGAAAATTCGCGCGTCCTTCAGATTGCGGGTCTGCCGCCGGGCCTCTTTTCAACGGCGACGTATGACGAGCTCTCGCTTCAGTTGGAACCCGGCGATTCGCTCCTGTTTTTCACGGATGGCCTCAGTGACGCCCGCGATATCCATGACCAGGAGTTCGGAGTGGATGGCGTCCAGGACGTCTGCCGCCGCCACGCCGGCGAATCCCCCCTCGACCTGTTGAGGCACCTCTTTTCGGCGATTCAGGATTTCACCACCAACTGCAAGCAGTGGGACGACATGACCGCCGCTTACTTTCACTTCGCCGGATAGCTGTGGATCGCGTCCTCCACCGTGGTTAACTGGGCAAAGCTTTGCCTCTTTTCATTTGACCTCTGGCCACTTCTCCAGTAACTACTGTAGTCACAGATTCGTGGGTATTTAGGAGTCCTCGATGAATAGAAAATCCCCGTATGTAGCGGCACTCGTTTGCCTGCTCACGTGCACGCTGGCGATTCCATTTGACACTCCCGCTCTGCCCGATGCCACCGGCCAGCGCGCGGGAGAAGTTTCCCGCGTCATTCCCGCGGTAAGCATCATGCGCGGCGCGAAGTCCATGAACGCCAGCGCGAAAACTCCTGTGGACTGGCAGGATGTGCTGAACACTCAAGCCAATGGCCGCGCCCGCGTTTCGCTCGACGACGGCTCCGTGCTCAACGTGGGTTCGGATTCCTCCGTGAAGGTCGTGAAGCACGACGCCGGCGCGCAGCAGACCGATTTGGAAGTTACCGTCGGGAAAATTCGCTCGCAGGCGCAAAAAATCTCTCAGCCCAATGGGAAGTTCGAAGTGCACACGCCCTCAGGCGTCGCCGGCGTGGTCGGCACGGATTTTTATGTCGGCTATGAAAACAACATCATGACCGTGATCGTGTTTGACGGCGTAGTGAAGGTCTGCAATCTCGCCGGTGTTTGCGTAGCCGTGAAAGCGGGGCAAATCACCACCGTGCGCAACAGTGATTCCAACGGCCCGGCCGCGCCCTCGCAGGCGAATCTCTCCACGCTTTCCGAAGCCGTCGCCAGCACCACTCTCGAAACCGGCCCGGGCATCAGCCAGATTCACCACATCAGCAAGGGAGCGGCGATCACGATCGGCATTCTGGCCGTTATACCTATCGTCGTCGTTCCCATCGTGACCACCCGTGGTTCGAGCACCCCGGCGCCGGTGCCCACGAACGGGTGCCCCAAACCTTCGCCTTCTTGCGGCTGAATCGCGCTTACAAAGTGTACGAATTCAGGAGGCCAGGGAGACGTAGCCCGACGGGGCCTCTTCGTTTAGCAACGCTCCACTCGCCTCGGCCATCTAATCTCAGGTAGTGGCTTTGCCGCTTCTCGCCGCGTTCGCCGCGCTTTGTCTCCCCACCGGCGGTGGCGTACACTGAACCTTTGGGTATTGCGTCTAATTCTGAGTGAGGCACTCTTGAAACTTTCCATCCCCATTTTTTCGGCCCGCCGTTTCTGTCTGTGCGCCGCGCTCGGCGCCCTTTTTGTCTTAGCTCCAGCTCCGCGTCTTTTTGCCATGCCGCCGGATTCCGCGCCAAAACCTTCGCCGCTCATCGCCGCGTTGAAGGCGGAGCTGGAACGCTCCATGAAAACGTATGGCGCGCAGGACCCGGCCGCGTATTTCATCAACTACACGCTCACCGACACGCAGCGCGCCACGGTTTCCGGTTCGAACGGCGCTTTGCTGAGCAGCGACGAAGGCCGCAACCGGTGGCTGGAAGTTGCCGTTCGCACCGGCAGCTACGAGCTCGACAACACCCACAAGATTGACGGCCGCCAGCCTCCCTCCGGCAGCCCAGGCACCAACGTGCCCATCGACGACGATCCCGACGTCCTTCGCCGGGCCGTGTGGCTTGAGACCGACACCGAATACCGCTCGGCCGCCGAAGCGCTCATCAAGATCAAGACCGGCAAAGAAGTGAAAGTACAAACCGAAGAAGGCGCTGCTCCGGATTTTTCCCGCGAAAAGCCGCAAACCTACACCGGTCCGCTGGTTTCCTTTTCGCTTGACCGCAAGCCGTGGGAACAGAAAGTCCGCGATTACACCCGCTACTTTCGCGAATCCAAGGCGGTGATCAATTCGATCGTCACCTTCACGGGCCAGGCGCAAAATCAGATCCAGGTGAATTCCGAGGGCACCGAGCTTCAGTTCGGCCAGATTCGCTACCGCCTGGAACTTTTTATTCAGGGCAAAGCCTCCGACGGCATGGACATCGACCGCTATTACAACTTTGATTGGGTGAATCCCGGCGATGCGCCGGATGACAAGGCAGTGCTGGCTGCCTCCGCGCAGTTGCGCAAGGAGATGGAGGGCCTCGTCGTTTCGCCGTTGAACGATCCTACCGTGGGCCCGGCCTTGCTCACTGGCCGCGCCGCGGCAGTCTTCTTTCACGAGGTCTTCGGCCACCGCGCCGAAGGACACCGCCAAAAGGATGTGACCGAGGGGCAGACCTTCGCCAAGAAAGTCGACGAACAGATTTTCCCCAGTTTCCTGACGGTGGTGGACGACGCCACACAGAAAAAGCTTGGGAAAGACGATCTGCTTGGCTACTACCAGTTTGACGATGAAGGCGTGGCAGGGCAGCGCGTGGTTCTGGTGGATCACGGGGTCCTGAAGAATTTCGAAATGTCCCGCTCGCCGCTGAAGGACTTTCCCCATTCGAACGGGCACGGCCGCCGCCAGATTGGCGCCACGCCTGTTTCGCGCCAGGGCAACCTGCTGGTGGAAAGCAGCAAGATGGTAAGCAACGCACAACTCCGCGCCAAGCTGATCGATCTCGTCAAGCAGCAGGGCAAGCTGTACGGCCTGCTGATCGACGACATCGCGGGAGGCTTCACCTTCACCGGCCGTGGGCAGCCTCAGGCTTTCCAGGTGGAACCGCTTGTCGTTTACAAGGTTTTTGCGGATGGCCGGCCGGATCAACTCGTCCGCGGCGTGGATATCGTCGGAACGCCGCTCGCTGCGTTGACGAAAATCGTCGCCACCGGCGACACGCCGGAAGTGTTCAACGGTTACTGCGGCGCCGAATCCGGATATGTGCCGGTTTCCGCCGCTTCCCCGGCGATTCTCACTTCCGAACTCGAAGTGCAGAAGAAGCAATCGTCCACGGATCGGCCGCCCATTCTGCCGCCCCCGGCGCATGACATCCAGAAGTCCGGAGGCCTTCAGTAATGCGCGCCCTACGCCGATTCACTGCTCTCCTTGCCCTTGCCGCTGCATCCGCGGCCTTCGCACAAGCTCCTGCCGACAACGACCACACCCTGCAAGCGATGAAAGATGAAATGTCCCGTGCCAAGTCGCGGCTTGAACTGCAGATTCCGAAACTCGACAAGCCCGTGCGCCCGTATTACATCGAGTACCGGCTTCTGGACATGGATATTCGCGAGGTGGTCGCCGAGTACGGCGCGCTGGTCACTTCGGCGCACAATCGCAGTCGGGTGATGAATGTCTCCGCGCGTATCGGTGATTACAAGCTCGACAGCTCGAACTTCATCAGCGAAGATGGTTTCCGCGGCTTCATCGGCCCCTCCGGCACCGTTGGCATCGACCGCGATTACGATTCGCTCCGCCAGGATCTCTGGATCGCCACGGACCAGGCGTTCAAGGAAGCGGTCGAAACCTATTCGCGCAAGCAGGCATACCTCAGCAGCCTGGCGCGGCAGTCTGACATAGACGATTTCTCGCGCGTTCAGCCGGTTCAGCACATCGAACCTCTCGTTGCTTCGGATTGGACCAGCCGCAATTGGGATCAGGAAGCGCGCGATTCTTCCGCGGCGTTCCGCGCTTTCCCGCAGATTTATGAATCGAAGGTCACCTACTATCTCGTCTTTACGACCGAATACCTGCTCACCAGCGAAGGCACGGAAGTGCGCGCGAATCATTCCTTCGCCGCGATCGAATCGGGGCTCAGCTCTCTCGCCGATGATGGCATGCAGGTGAGCAATTATTATGCGACGTATGCCCCGCGGCCCGCGGATCTCCCCAGCGCGGATGCAGTCCGCAAGGCGCTCAACGTTGCCGGAACCGAACTGATGGCCATGCGCGCCGCGCCGCCCGCCCCCGATTACACCGGGCCGGTGCTCTTTGAACCTCGCGCAGCGGCTGCACTTCTGGCCGAAGTGCTTACGCCGTCGCTTAGTGGCGCTCGTCCACCGCTCGCGTTTCAGCCTGTCGTCGAGCAGCTTATGAGCAGCCTCGGTGGGCGCAGCGATTGGAGCGGCAAGGTCGGCACCCGGGTTCTTCCCGCGGGCGTCACGCTCATAGATAACCCGACTGCCCTGGACTACAAAGGTGCTTTGCTCGTTGGCGGCTATGTCATCGACCAGGAAGGCGTTCCCGGGGAGAAGGTCACCCTGGTGGATGAAGGCAAGCTCAAGGGCCTGCTGATGTCTCGCCGCCCCGGCCCGGATTTTGAAAAGTCCAATGGCCACGGGCGCAGCGCATTCCCCAGCGACGCCAAGCCGGTGATGAGCAATCTTTTCTTTTCCTCTACGGAATCTTTTTCGAAGGAAGATTTGAGGAAAAAATTTCTTGACTCCTGCCGCACGGAAAAGCTCGAATATTGCATCGTTGTCCGCCAGATGGACAACCCGTCGCTCAGCCTGCTGCACCAGGAAGACTTCAGCGAACTGCTGGCCAGCTTTGGAGGCAACGCCGCCACGGATCGCCTGCCGCTCATCGTCTACAAGATTTATCCGGCCGATGGCCACGAAGAAATCGTGCGTGGCGCGCGCATCAGCGGCTTCAGCCCGCGCATGCTGCGCAACATCGAGGGCATCGGCAACGACAACGCGGTCTTCAATTACATGCAGAACCAGACCGCTGGAGTTTCGGGCACAGCCCTAGCCGCATTCGGCACGGCGCAGAATGGCTTGCCAGCGTCCGTCGTCGCACCCTCACTGCTGTTTGAGGAGGTCGAAGTGCGTGGCGCGCGGGGCGAACCCAAGCACCTGCCGCTGCTCCCGGAGCCTCCCATGAGCGCCAAGGGCTCGCTGTAACCTTTTCCGCGCGCACAACTCGGATAGAGCAGGGGTGGTCCGCATGGACGACCCCGGTCCTGTCGTTTGGAGGTTTTCTTATGGAACCCAATCGCCGCGCGTTTCTTGCTGGTCTGGGTGGATTGGCTGGCGGTTCGCTCCTGCTATGGAGCGTGCGCCGCGAACTCCTCATTCCTTCCACGCGTGTTTCCGCTGATTCCAATAGCGGCCCCGTGAAAATAATTCAATTTGACGATGCCGGGAAAAAGCTTGGGATGGCGACAGTTCCGAAAGTCGTAAAGACCGACGAAGAGTGGCGCAAGCTGCTCGATTCCGAGCAATATCACGTCACCAGGCATGCCGGCACCGAGCGCCCGTTCCAGAATGCGTACTTCGAAAATCACGCCAAGGGCCTGTATCGCTGCATCTGCTGCAACAACGCGCTCTTCATCTCGGACACAAAATTCGAATCGGGCACCGGCTGGCCCAGCTTCTGGGCGCCCATCGCCAAGGAAAACATTTTTGTTTCCACAGACAACAGTCTTGGCATGTCTCGCGACGAAGTTTCCTGCCGCCTTTGTGACGCCCACCTCGGCCACGTTTTCGACGACGGCCCTCAGCCCACCGGCCTGCGCTATTGCATGAACTCCGCCGCCCTCCGCTTCCTTCGGGCCAAAAAATCATAACCAGTCAACCAAGCTTCAACTTTTGAAATCTTGGACTCTCCATCTGCCCCTCACTGTTTCACTTCCGCCAACAAATCCTGATTGTCGTTGATCGACACTCGGTCAATCTTGATCGGCAGCATCACATCGATCGGCTCTGCATCATGTTTCACGACAATCGTGCCGAGTCGCGCCGTTTTCGCTCCGACGTGCGCGTAGAGCGGAATCACGTCCCTCCAACTCCCGGGAACCCCCGTTCGCGTGATCTGGCCCTTCACATGGGATTTTCCGTCCGGTGTTGCTTCCACCGTCGCGTGGAAAGTGTATTGCGCGATTCCGGTCCCATAGACGTATTGGTTGAAGAACCAGTCCATTTTGTGATTCCCATCGACGTCCATGCCCGGCGTCATGTGTTTCTCGATCATGGCTTTGAACTCTTCCGTTGTCGCGGCCTTTCCGCGGTAGGTGCTGACGAAATCCTGCATCGTTTCTTTGAACAGCTTGTCGCCATTCTTGCTGTCGAACATCATGGTTCGAATCATATGCAAGACAAAAGCGCCCTTGGGATAAATAAGCCGCCGGGTAATGCTCCCGCCAGTACGCGAATTGCTGGAGCGGTAACCCATTGTCAGTGGGGCGGCATCGATAGCACGGAAGCCCTGCGCGTCGCGTTCCAGTAGCAGCTCTTTTTCGTCGTTCCAGAAAGCGTCGAACTTCTTGAGGTCCTTTTCGATAAAGCTCAAGTAAAGTGATGCCGAAAAGTCAGAGAACCCTTCGCTCATCCATTGGTCACGCCCTGAATCGAATCCTACAGTGTGGCCCCACCATTGATGCGCCACCTCGTGCGGCGTAACCACCTTCCAATACCCGCGGCTCCCAAATTGCATGCCGAGCTGCTGACGCACCGTTGAATCGAAGTAATAACAAATGGGAATCCACACCAGCGCCGGCCACGACTGTCCGTAGTTGCAGGCTGTCTGCTGTGTAAGCTGAAGATGCGTGAACGACGAAGGACCAAAGTAGTCCGTATACAGTTCGACTGCCAATGCTCCTTCAGCCAGCGCCTTCTTGTTCAGCAACACCGTGCTCATAGTTCCCAGGGCCACGCCGGTCGTGGTTGGTTGCCCGGGCACGCCTGGATCGACGATATGTTGCAATCCGTTCACCCAATCCGGAGGTTGCTCGTTCGCGTACGACTCGATTGCCATCGGCGGCTTGGTGAGCTTTGCCTCCTCAACCTTGAACCTTCCGATGCTGAATCCCGCCACGGTTTGGGGCGATTCGCTTTTCCAAACACTGATGTCTTGCCCGCCCTCAGTTGAATTGTTCACCAGTACCCCCGTGGCGGCGATCTTCATTCCCTTGGGAATGCGAAAGGTCATGTCATAGGACGCGTACTCACCAAAGCTGCCCCTCGTGCTGTTGGGATACCAGTTACTGCGAGCTACCGGGTAGTAGTTCCCGCCGCCTTCGTTGGTCACTGCCTCCTTTCCGCTATAGCTCGTTGTGACGCTGAATTTTTCGCCTGCAGCTAGAGGTTTAGCAAGAATCACCGCGAAATTCGGGTCATCGTTCTTGTCTTCTTGTATAAACGGCAACCCCTGACCGTTTGCCTTAACCAACTGCACCCGCAAAGTCGGGAAGAGCGAAAGCCGCACGACGCGTAACCCGTTGCGCAGCGACACAAACGTTGTCGTCGCCTTGCCCGAGATCATTCCGCTTTTTTCCAGCGTGGTGTCCAGTTCATGATGTTCGATGCGAATCTGCTGCCCCACCGTGCCGGGTGTGTGCGGCCCGGTGAAGCTGAACGAGGCCCAGTCTCCCCACTTGTTATCGTCGTAGGTCGAAAATTCCACCTGGTCACTGTTTTCGTTGGGATCCAGCGAATACATCTCCCTGTCGGCATAGCGCTTCCCGTGAATGAACGCCACAAACACTCCCCTCGGCTCCGGACTGAGCACCTCTCCCAGGAGTTCCGCTTCCAGATTGTGATGGATCTTGTGGCGAGTGGTGTTCTGGCTGTCTCTCCATAGCCCGGCATCGCAACCGGTGGTGGCGGGCGTCCCGGCTTTCTTTAGCTCTTCATATGTTGAATCCGTGAACCGCAACACTAACCGTTCGAATCTCTCCTTGAACTCATCTTCTTTGGTCAGGTAACTCAAGCTCTTGCGCTCCTGCACCGTGGGCGGCGCGAGCAGAAAGTCACCGTCACCGATAAACGCTGCTCCGGTGACTTTTCCGTTTACCGGAGACGCGAAACAAACCGTGCCCGATCTCAGCCGGAATGTCCCGGCGTCTCGCTTCAGATCGAAATTCGTGACGCTCACCGCTTCGGTCCCCAAGCCCAGATTGCGAAGCGTGGCATATGTGCCGTCGGAGCTTGCACCGGCCTGTGCCTGCACCGCCGGCGTAACACCCAGCAATACAAACACAACCGCCAGCACTCTTTTCATCGGTTTACTCCTGGAATTTCCGTTATCTTTCTATATACGAGCCACGGTGCTTAAAATCTTATATGGTTTTGGCTCGGGCAGATTGCGTATCCTTCGGAGTATCAACCTCGGCCGTTCGGCATCATCTCGCCACATGTTGTAGTCTTACTCCATGGTCCTTCCTCGCGGCCTCCAGACCGCTGTCCAGGAAAAGAAGCGAGCCGCCCTGCTGAGCATTGGCTCCGCCGCTCTCCTGCTTTGCCTGAAAACTTTTCTGG
>Ga0209735_1000015_pt1 | contig 23838 bp, 21 predicted proteins | sample BlaSpr_A8_Ref_M2_FD_187990 | JGI IMG/M metagenome (GOLD analysis project Ga0209735, IMG submission 187990) | Forest soil microbial communities from Thunder Bay, Ontario, Canada - Black Spruce, Ontario site 2_A8_Ref_M2 (SPAdes) (version 2) | ecosystem: Environmental > Terrestrial > Soil > Boreal... | reverse complement strand
CATGCTGGGGTGGTTGGTCGGCATCGGAGCACTCGCCATCCCGGGATTGGGGCCTTTCGTCGCAGCGGGGCCGATTATGGCAGCCCTGGCCGGAGCGGGAGTTGGTGGCGCCGTGGGTGGAGTTACTGGAGCGCTCGTAGGCCTCGGCATTCCCGAATACGAAGCCAAAAGATATGAAGGGAGACTTCAGAGAGGTGGAATCCTGGTCTCCGTACATTGCGATACCTCCGATGAGATCAAGCGTGCCAAGGAAATTATGGAACGCACTGGCGCCGAGGATATCTCCTCTGCGGGAGAAGCCTCGGCAGACGGGAAATCAAGCGATACGCCGTCAACAAAAAAGGTAGGAATGGGTTATTAAGTCGGGAACTCCAGACCCGGAAGTTCAGTCAATCTTGGAAAAGAAGGAGGCTTATATGTTCATCGTCTTGTTTGCAGTTTTGGTGCTGGCTTGGCTGGGGGGGTTCTTGGTCTTCCATGTGTCCAGCGCTCTAATTCATATTCTGCTGCTGTTCGCGGTTCTCTCGCTGATTGTCCATTTTTTCCAGCGTAAGACCCTATCGTGAACTACTTGTGCGGTCCTCCTTGCGCCCAACTGGGGTGCGAGGAGGTCTCGCGCACGTGTTTGCAAATGGTAAGAGGGAGAGCAACTGGTCTCAATGATGCGCAGCTCAACGGACTTACTCCAACAGCGCCTGTTAAGTCGTATTGCCTGGCTTCTATGGGGCATCGTGCTCGTTCTTCTCATGGCTTTTTGTTTCTTTGCAAGTTCCTTCTGCATCACGCTGCTGCTCGCTGCCTTTCTCGCGATCCTCGTTGATCCACTGGTCACCTATCTGGAGAGTTGGCATGTCCCGCGCTCCGCTTCGGCCGGAGTCATCATAGTTGCTGGAATGCTGTTTATCTGTTTCCTGACGTACGCGTCCTACAATCGTATTTCAGACATCGTGGAGACAATGCCCCAGTACGCCGAGCGAATCCGCGATGTCATTAAACCTTTAAACCAGAAGATTGCCAAAGTTCAAGAAACCGCTGGCAGTCTGAATCCCGAGGTGCCCGCAAAAAAAATCGCTGAGGTAAAGATCAAAGAACCGCCCAGCTGGCCTTCGTACATGATTCGCGGCGTCGGGCCGATGTGGAGTGCCATCATTATCATTGGAGTTGTGCCTTTCCTTATGTTTTTCAATCTGATTAGCAAGGAACAGATGAAACAAAGGCTGACGAGCTCATTCGGCAACATGATTGACGTACCTCAATTCGTGGGACGACTGACTCAAATGGTCAGAGGATTTGCGGCTGGCAACTTGATCATCGGTTCTGCGATGGCAAGCGTTACGATTCTCGTCCTTCTCGCGTTGAAAATACGGGGAGCCGTGATCCTTGGCATTGTGAGTGGTTTTCTGAATTTGATTCCTTTTCTGGGCGTAATCCTCGCCGTGCTGGTCCCTTCCGCGGCCGCGCTTTTGCAATTTACTACAGCAAGCCCGTTTGCCATTATTTTTCTAACAGTCGTATGCCTTCATATCATTTCCGCAAACTTTCTAATCCCAAAGGTAGTCGGATCGCGGGTCAATATAGGCCCGGTCGCGGCCACAGCAGGGATCCTGTTCTGGGGTTGGCTTTGGGGCTTGATGGGGATTCTACTGGCCGTGCCTTTGACGGCGTTTGTAAAGCTTGTGGCGGATTGTCATCCATCGTTCGTTCATATCTCCAATCTTCTCGCAGAATCCCCCCGTCCTGTTTCATCCTGGATCCATTCCGGCCGGCAAACTATGTACAAGGCAGTCCCTTACATACGCAGGAGATTTCCAGCCAAAGTAAAGCCCTGAAGACAGCAGCAGCTGGAAACGGTGATTTTTCCGGACAACAGAGGACAGCCACTCGTCCTACAAGAAACCCCGTCGCTCCATACTGGAAAGACCTGATGGTTGCACGCGTGGGGCCCCAGTAGTCTGAGTGCCAGGGAACACCTCCGATTCACTCACCCCAAGAACAGATGCCTGACAGACACAGGCATCTGTTCTCCCTCCTTAATTCGGAAAAGCGACGTTGCCTTCAATTAGGGCTTTTGGGATGCCTCAGTGCGCCGCCGGGCAAAAACACGTCAGAGAAATAGCCTTATTACTGATTCAAGAACCATCACTGACGTGAAATTTATGCACGCAAGCCCGGAGCGAAGCAAAATGTAGCCCGCGATTCCGGAAAATTCCTCGGGAACGGTCTTAGGGTTCACTTGCCCGCTTTGGGAACTGAGACCTCGAGCTTATGGGGATCGCCGCCGCGATCATGCGCGAAGGTGGGATTGTCTTTTGTCCCGGTAATCTTGATTGGTAGGACAGTTCCCGCGTTTTCCCCTTTGAAAAATGGGTCCAATGCCTTCAGGAAAAATGACTTCGCACCGGTAGTTGTTTGGGAAAGCTTGGCCTGCATCACCAGGGTGCCATGAAAATCCAGTCCGCCGCCATCGAGATTGTAGGTTCCCCTCAGGTTGACCGAAGCGCCGGCTACACCAAAGTTCAAATTGGAAAAGTTCACCGCACCGTTCCGGACCTGGAACTTGCCGGCCATTTCCGAAGCAACACTGTTGATTTCCATCGCTTTCGGCTGCCCTTGGCCTTTGCGGCTTAGGGTATCGACCTTCTCCTGAATCTCGCTAGTCGTGAATTGGCCACCGGCGATCCGGAATTCACCTTGTATTCTTAACCGTTCGATCAGGTCAGATTCTCCCTCTGGAATTGCGATCTTCGCCTTTAACCTTGCGACGCCCGTTATGATCGGCTGGCCCGTCTTGACGGCAAGCCGGATAAGGTCTTCCACGCGGGCATCCTGCGAGAAGGCCTCCAACAAGATCGTCTTGCCCTTTACTTCAGGATTAGCATCTTCAATTTTGCCGCTGGCTATAATCGTCGTATGGCGAAACCGGGCTGCCACGTTGTTGAGATACGTGTCGCCGTTGGTGCCGTCCACCACCGCGGAGAATACAGTGTGCAAGGAAATCGGGTGACCTGCCGTTCTTAGGCAGAAATCTGCAGTGTCCGTCGTCCCCTCGACTTTTAGATAATCAAGCGGGCCGCTGAAATTGCCCTCGGAAGAAAGAATTCCACGTAGCCCTTTCAGGGTTCCAAGGTCCGCATTCTGAAATCTATATTGTCCCCTTGTAAAGCTTTTGCTCGGAGCGTCCGCCTGCCAGGGTCCAAACTCGCCAGTGGTTTCAATCTCGCCCGCCGGAACACTGTTCGTGAGCGTTGCATGGAACGCAGCGGGACGATCAAAACTGACATTGCGGAGCTCCAGGCGGTGAATGGGAAATTCCCTGGGCGGTTTTTCAGGCTGTGCCCGCAATATAACGATGATGGCGTCATCGGCGCGCATGTCCTCGATGAGAGCCGGATATTTCTTTGCGAGGTCCTGGTCAGTTCGTTGAATCAAGGGCTCGCCGCCGGATTGCCGGGGCGGGATATGAATCTGTAAGCCCTCCAACTCCATGAATGCGATGTGTGGCTTTGCTCGCAGGATATTGATTAAGCTTGACGTCATCGTGAGTGCACGGACCTCAATCAGAGGGGGAATGTCAGTCCGGCCATGGTGCCGCAAAACCAGCTGATGAATCGTCACACGGACGCGGGGATACAAAGAAACGTCAAAATTGGAAAACTCAACGTTGCTTGCAAAATGTGTCTGCAGAATCTTCTGGGCGCGCCCACGCACCATCGCATGGATTCTGGAACCTAGTCCGTAGAGTGTAAGGAGTGGGAGGAGGACTACAAGGCCAAGAATGAAGGTCCACTTGCGCATAGAATTGGGCTGCCATCTCTTTTCTGCGGCACACTGGCCTTGTTTGCTGCGCCCGGAGCAACAAGAGTCGTCACTGCCATAGAAAAGACCACGAAGGGAGGCTGTAAGAAATAGGCTAAATCCCTGATTTTACGCGTAGCCGCCCTGTACTTATTCCAATGAGGTTCTGACTAGCGTTTTGTCCTGGGTCCGCGAGCCAGGCAGGGCTGGGAGAGAAATACTACGCGGAGATCTAGATCGCCCTTAAGCTTTCTGATCGTTTCAGATTGGGGAGATGATCCTTGAGGATCATTCGCTCTCGGTCAAGCGCCGGGAGCCATTCTTCCTTGAACTATACCGCCATTCCGGGCGCTATAAATGAAGTATTCGCCAGGCGAACTCACTGCCAACCGAGCTAATTGGTTCTTTGCCTCTTCCAGTCCGTCGACAGCCTTTACCCAGATTGGGTGACCATCGGCTAGTTTCTTGAAGATGTCAAACTTCGCATCCATAACCGCCCCCCCAACATTGGATTTGTTATCGCTGTCTGAGGTAAGGGCAACCATGCTTCCATTTCGTCAGCTCAATTAAAAACCTTTCAAATCAAACAGTTGCGCGATCCAAGCTTAGGAGATGATCCTTTGCCGGGCCCCAATTCGAGTGTTGTTTTCGGGGCAGCAGGTATTTTCTGCTTACTTTTCGAGTAAATGGCCGGGGAGTTTATTATCAACGGGCGGTCGTTTCCACGTGCAAAGGGGCGAATTCGTAATTGCTAAGAAGACGTGGAGTAGCATGCTGGCTTCTTTAGTGGAGGCGCGATATTCGTTTGGCTATTCCTCTTTTGACAAGTCTAACTCTGCTTCTGGTATCGGAAGAGTGGCGGTGACGGTGGTTCCTCCCTGAACGGAGGATAGTTCGAGGCTGCCTCCCAGTTGGCGCACCCGTTCATTCATACCGCGCAATCCCACACCAAGTGCGCCCATCCAGTCCTGAGTCCTGTTTTCCCAATTCTTTGACTGAGTGCTGCTCCCTTCGTCAATGATCTGGAGGAGTACGCAGCGGTTCTCAGTGAGGAGTCGGACGGTTGCCCTTGGGCTGCCAGAGTGCCGGTGCACGTTCGTTAAGCTCTCTTGAAGGACGCGAAATAGCGCTAGTTCCAGGTCGCCAGGAATGCGGTCAAATGCTGGAGAAACCTCAAACATTGTTTTGATTCCACTCCGCTTTGTAAATCCTTCCAGATACCATGGGATTGCTGATTTCAAGCCCAACTCTTCCAGCATAGGGGGATACAGCAGGTAAGAAATAGTGCGAACTTCCTTGATCGCCTCTTCAATCAGCTCGGAGCATTCGGTCAGTTGACTATCATCTTCTGGTTGCCCCCGTTCGCGCGAGGACTTGATGGAATCCACCTTCATCTTTAAACCAACGAGGTATTGGCCTACGCTATCGTGAAGGTCTCTGCCGATGCGCCGGCGTTCATCGTCCTGGCTTTGCAGGAGACGGAGAGAAAGTTGCCGGAGTGACTTCTCCGAATCGCGCAACTTTCTTTCGGCCGCCGTCCTCTCGACTATCTCTTTTCGTAACGCCTCATTAGCTTTTACTTTCTCGGTAAAATCTCGCGTAACTTTTCCGAATCCAATCAATCTGCCAGCGTCGTTTCTTATGGCTGTAATGATCACGTTGGCCCAGAAACGGGAGCCGTCTTTGCGAAGACGCCATCCCTCGTCTTCCAGCCGCCCTTTCTCAGCGGCGATCTCAAGCTCCCGTTGCGGTTTACCCGATCTGAGGTCTTCCTCGGGATAAAAGATGGAAAAGTGCTTACCTATGATCTCGGAGACTCCATATCCTTTGATGCGTTCTGCTCCCGTATTCCAGCTGCTGATGTGACCCTGCACATCCAACATGAAGATTGCATAGTCCTGAACGGCATCTACAAGAAGCCGGAATCGCTCTTCACTACGGCGCAGGGCAATCCTGGCTTCGCCACTTGCAAAGGAAGTATCACCTTCGTCAAGCACTATCGCAGAATGTTCCGCGCAAACTCTCATAAGCGGCTGAGAGTCCTTTTGGCCATTAAAGTGAGCCACCGGATAGGCACATCGCAGGGAGAAAGCAAGCTTCGTCGCCAATTCGTTCCAGAGCTGTTCGAGCCGTATGGCGGCCTCGACCTTACCCTCCGTCCACAATAGAGAAACCATCTCTCCAAATGCGGCAATTTCGGGACGCGCCGTTTTAGCGCGCGCCTTGGTTCTCACGATTGCCCCACCGACTATCGCTTCGAAGCGGCCGCTGTCGGGCATCCCTTCCATCATGACCTTCGATAAAAGTTCAGCAGCATCCAGCTCAAGGTACCTTCCCTCATTGGTGGCCTTGGGGATATCCAAGCCGCGAGCGGTAAGCCAGTGCTGAAGTCCTTCGCGATGCATCTTGGTTGCAATGACGAGCGCAGCATTGCCGGCGCCCAAAGCACTACCGATAAAGCTAGACAATGCCTCAAGCAGAGAATCGCTCTCTTGATAGAAGTAGGCAACATGGTCGCCCTGAGAGGGACCGCCCGGCTGCCACTGAAGCATCAGATACCTGGGGTCGGGACTCAAAGCACTAGTAGTCATTTCGATTCTCCTGCCTGACACGTAGCGGCCGCCCACTCCCATGCTTGGATAACGGGCCCTGTGACCCCATCATCGTCATCGTGTTTGATAAGCTGCTATACCCTGTTTCTGATCGAACGTAACACACTCGTTCGTTGAGTTCACCTGTAAAGCTCGGATGGTCATCAAAATTCCAGCGAGTATTCAACTACGAGTGTTGTGACGATGCGGATCTCGTACCCTGCTTTTTATTCGCGTACATATCCTGATCCGCGCGGGCCATGAGTTCTCCAAGCGAGCAGGCAGTTTCCGGATCGAACCGCGCAATGCCGATGCTAAATGACACCTTATAACGGGACTCCTCGGCATTCGCCTTTTCAAGACTCCTATCCATCCGAGGCTCGATCGCTTGCCTGTTTGGGATGGAGGCTTCCGAGGCTAGCACGGCAAACTCGTCTCCACCGAGCCGGGCCAGAATGTCCGAGTCACGGAAGGTCTCCTCCAGCGCATCGGCAGCCCGGATAATTGCCAGATCCCCCTCCCGATGTCCGAAGGCATCGTTAATCCCCTTCAAATTGTCCATATCGAAAAAGAGGAGTATGACGTCTTGAGACTGGCGATGAGCAAGCTTCAACTGGTGCATCGCCGACGCTAGAAAACCGCGCCGATTGTAAAGACCGGTAAGTTCGTCCGTGACGGCCAGCGAACGAATTTCTCGATCCAGCAGCGACTGCCTTATGGCACACGATGCCGCTAGCTGCAGAACATTGTCAAGGCTTCGCGACTTCGGAGCGCCTGACTTTAGCCAGTTGGAGATCTCCTCTAACGCAGACAGAATCTGGTCGAGTTCAGTGTCTTCCGAACGCAAAGCGGTAGAAAGTAGAGACTCCAGCGTTTCTTTACGAATGCCTGGCCCCCTCTTAATGGAGAGCACCTTGGCACTAGCCGAGGGACCAGCAAGAGAGAGCCTCTCCTCATCCCAGTTGTTGGAACCTCGGGGTGGCATCCGTACCTCTCGCGTCGCGCATGAATCTAAGAACTCGGCTCAGCTGGGCCACTTTAGTGATCCAGTCATCGTCGAGCAATAGGGTAAAAGCTGTATAAGGCCGCTAGGGGATACTCTCTGAATTCACCGGATCGTACCTAGAGTAGTCATCCACGGTGGTGCTGCGGGAGATCATCGCAGTGTTGCCAAAACTTTTCGCCTTGGGCGTGTCTGCGCTAACTTTTGCGCTTGTGGCGGCTCCCGAACGACTTGGGAGGTCGTCGCCCATCTCCAGTAAGGTAATCCCGATCCTCGGTGGTTTAGCGTATGGGTATGCAAACCTCTTAGCCTGAAGATGAAAGAGCGAGGAGAGCAGGGGGGCGAGTCCCTTCGAATGCCCGAGGGGAGCGGGGTCGTCCTTTTTGCTCTCGCCGAAAGGACCCGTGATGCGTTGCCCGAGTCATGAGAGACAAAGCTAACGAACAGGGGCCATAGCGGCAGACTACGATGTGATCTTCGCAATCGCTATGACTGCCGACAAGAATACACCCCTGGTAATTCTGGAAACCCCCGTTGACAGTCAATCTTGCAGTGCGCGCCAGAATGCGCAATCCCAACACCCAGTAGTTCCACTGGAAATATCATCCTCCGAGCACTCTTCAGCTTGTTTTATGCGGCGTTCTTGTGTAGCCTTCGCTTACCTACACTCCTGTCCCCGGGAGGGTTTTATGGAAACCGTAAGCGGTTGTTTTGCACATGTCCTTTTATTCGCCTGCCCGAAATGCGGAATTCCTTTAGCTTCTGCATGCGCAAGCACAGAGAGGAATTTGGAGACCGCGGATGCGCACTGGTTCAATCCACATTGCCCTTGTGGATGGACGGGATCAGTGACCGGCCTTCATGCCACGAAGCACTGGGTCGAAGAATGGAGAATTCCAGTCAACCTGGGACCAGACGCGGCAGGCACCTGCGATAGCGAGTCACGCAGCTAGGGCTTGAGCCACAACCTCCACTACCCGGGCAATTCGATTTCCGTGCCCAACACGAGGGTGCGGGATTCATCAGGTCGGCCCGTTCGATTGCGCTTAAGACTTCTCCTAATCTTGTGATTGGCCGCCCCCCGTTTCACTTTTTACTTACAACGTGTCCGCGTCCAGCGGCCACTAGATTATTTCGATTTCTCGCGCGGGACCTTGGCACCCCTCTTTCGAGCTTCAGACAGCCCAATCGCGATTGCTTGCTTTCTACTCTTTACGATTCCTCCTTTGCCGCCCTTTCCTGAACGCAAAGTTCCGTGCTTTTTGCGATGCATGGCAGCCCGAACTGACTTACTTGCCGCTTTTCCATATCTGGCCATTTGCCCCTCCTACGGGATTGTTCCAGTGGCGTTGAGTTCCTCGACGAGCAGATTCTAGGATGAAGAATAGAAGGATCTCTTCCACCACAAGCCGGCCCAAGCCGGAGCGTAAGGATAGCGCAACCGTCGTTGGGGGTTCGATCCGAGACTTGCTGTATATCACTCAAAAACTCCCTGCAGGAACCGCACGATCCGCAATTTCTACGATCGGTGATGCAGGTCGATGAGGGCTCACGGGAGCTTACATCTCACGTGAAACGGACCGCGGTCCACAAATTGTTCACAATACCGCCGAAAGGCCTATGGCAACTCACTTTATACCCGGACGTGGTTGCTTCCAATCCAAGCAGCTTCAGACGAGATACACGCTTCTTTCCAATTCCCTACCCGTTTCCCCGTATGGCCTCCCGAAGCTAGAAGTTGTTTATTGTAACGGTGACGAATTTCCACAGCTGATTTTCGAAGAAGTGACGAATTTGATTTTGATAGGAGAGCCCAATGGAAATAAATCGCTTGAAGCATCTCTATATCGAGGAACTAAAGGATTTGTACAGCGCGGAGACTCAGATGGCGAAAGCGCTTCCCAAGATGGCTAACGCAGCATCCTCCGAGGACTTGCGCGCGGGCTTTGAAGAACACTTAGGCCAAACGAAAGAGCATGTTGCGCGACTTGAGAAGATCCTCAAAGCCTTGGGAGAGAGTCCGAAGGGAAAGAAATGCAAAGGCATGGAGGGTCTCATCAAGGAAGGCAGCGAAATGATCGAGGAAGATCCCGCACCCGAAGAACTAGACGCCGGCCTTATCTCAGCCGCACAGCGAGTGGAACACTATGAAATTGCTGGCTACGGCTGTGTCAGCACTTACGCCAAGCTTCTTGGGGAAGACCAAGCAATCTCGCTATTGAGGCTGACCCTCAAGGAAGAAAAGGAGACAGACGAGAAGCTGACGCAACTGGCAGGCAGGATCAATCTGGAAGCCGTCGAATCCGGGGAATCGGAAGCAGGCAGCGACCGGTTGAGGAAAGCCAAGACAGCCCGCGCATAACCAGCTCACGGAGTAACACAGGTAACAAATTTCAATAGGAGGAACAAGGATATGAAAGTACGTTGGATTGAATTGCCGCGATTGCTATTGCCTCTGGGTTCGTTGGTGTTTGGCGTATCCCTGATGGCGACACCAACCCCGGGGTACCAAGACCCCCAGCAGACACCACCGGACAACACCAAACAAAACAAGGATCAGACAAACCCTACCGCGGATCAACAGAAGATGAATCCCGCGGACCGCACCATTACGCAGAAGATTCGCAAAGCGATCCACGAGGACTCCACCCTCTCCACCTATGCGCACAACATCAAAATCATCACGCAAGACGGCAAGGTTACTCTTCGCGGGCCAGTGCGGTCCGAAGATGAGAAGAGCAACATCGAGGCCAAGGCGGTGGTCGTGGCCGGACAAGGTAACGTAACCAATCAACTCGAGATCGCGCCCCCGAAGTAATTGAGCAAAGAATGCATCTAGATGGAATTCAAAGGAGAAAGACAAATGTCAGCCAAAAAAACAGGAGTATTCGGGATTTACTCAACACGCGTTGCGGTCGAAAATGCTACGGATTCTCTCATCCGAGCGGGCTTTCCTGCGGCGGATATCTCCGTACTATTGCCGGAGAGTCTTGGCGGTCCCAAGGACATGGGGACCGAAAAGGCAACGAAGGCCCCCGAAGGTACTGCGGCGGGAGTGACCACCGGAGGCGTGATTGGCGGCACGCTCGGCGTGCTGGCAGGCGTTGGACTGTTGGCGATCCCTGGCTTAGGCCCTTTCATCGCCGCGGGTCCGATTATGGCCGGACTGGCGGGGCTGGGCGTTGGAGGAGCAGTAGGCGGGGTTACCGGCGCCTTGATCGGCATGGGAATTCCTGAATTCGAAGCGAAGCGGTACGAAGGTCGCCTGCAAAAGGGCGGAATTCTCCTCTCCGTGCATTGCGATACGTCCGAGGAAATCAATCGTGCCAAGGAAGTGTTAAAGGCCACTGGCGCGGAGGATGTTTCTTCGACGGGAGAATCCTCCGTTGATGACAAGCAAACCGATCGTGACGCGGCCGCGAAGGCTGCTCGCAGATCCTATTAATCCAAAAGGAGGAAGCCGCACTGCGGCTTCCTCCTTTTCTTTCTAGTAGCAAATTCAGAACCCTGCAGCTTCGAAAAGGCAAACAAAAAAAGAAAAGAGAAGGATAATCTGACTAACCCGATTTGATCAGAACTTGCTGATTTCCCTCGATTACGCTCGGCTCCGGCAACTTATGATTAAACTAAATTCACGGCTGTTAACCGAAGGTTGGAGCCTAGATCGTGTTCGATGCAACTTAGGTGTAACTGAGTGCGGGAATTCGCGGGAGAATCCGCGAGCGGCGCCTAACAAGGCACTCATGAAATGAATCTGTATCCTCAGACGCTCTATTGCGCCTGAGCTGCGAAGGCCTGCCTTCCAGGTTTCATTTTCCATTCATTTTCCAATTAAGGGCTACTCCAAATCTGTTAAGCGCCGCCAGTTCAAGCGTTTTCAGAGTTTGTTTCAAGCTTCCCAAGCTTCAGATGTAGAGTTGCCGGCTTGCCATCCGCGCCGCAAAATTGGGCCCGCAGCCGACTCTCAACTTAGGGCCGTGGGCGAAAATCCCACGCCTGTGGTTCGCCAAAACTCCAGCCGACCGTGAAATCAATAACATAGCGTGCTGCCGTCCCACTACCGTTCTGTTATAAATCCTCATCATGTTTGGTTTCGTAGGGCTTTTCTTCGGCATGCTGGTTCGCCTCTTTCGCAGGCGGCGAAGTCTCCTTCTTGAGAATCTTGTTTTGCGTCAACAACTCGTTGCGCTGAAGCGTCGACATCCTCGCCCGAGCCTCGACCTCTTCGATAAGCTCTTCTGGGTAATCGCTCGGCGGGTCTGGTCGGCTTGGAAGCAGTCCCTCATCATCGTCATGCCCGAAACCATCGTCCGCTGGCACCGGACTGGTTTTTGTATACACTGGCGGCTTATCTCCAGAGTCCGGAGGCAGGTCGGAAGAAGACCGACACCGAAGGAGGTTCGGGAATTGATCTTCCGTATGGTCGCTGAAAACCCCACCTGGGGAGCGCCGCGGATCCATGGGGAACTCCGCATGCTCGGCTTTGACCTTTCCGAGAGAACCACCTCTCGTTGGATGAAACGGACACCGAAAGATCCTGACCGGGCCAAGCGCTGGCTGACCTTCCTTCGAAACCATCGGGAAGCGATTGCAGCGATGGATTTCTTCACTGTGCCAACGATTACGTTTGACGTGCTCTACTGCTTCTTTGTTATCAGTCATGATCGACGGCGCATCCTGCACGTTAACGTCACGAAGCATCCGACGAGCGCTTGGATCATCCAGCAGTTGCGCGAGGCGTTTCCATATGAAGCCTCTCACAAATACTTGATCCTTGATCGCGATCAGAAGTTTGGGTTCGAGGTGATCGCAGCGGTGAAAGCCACCCGGATTATTCCCAAGCGAACTTCATTCCGGAGCCCCTGGCAGAATGGCATCGCGGAGCGGTGGGTGGGGAGCTGCAGACGAGACCTCCTGGACCACATTGTTGCGCTGAATGAACGCCATCTGAAGCGATTGCTCTCCGAGTATATTCGTTACCATCATGAAGACCGCACGCATCTCGGACTTGAGAAGGGAACACCGGACGGCAGGATTCGTTCCGGAGCTTCGGGTCGGGTCCTTTCTGAGGAACGACTCGGCTGACTGCACCATCGTTACAATCGAGCAGCCTAGTGCGGATCGACTTTCCGCTGGTCCTTATATATATGTGCACTCCACGCGCACTCGGGTTCGTGCCCTCCGCAGTCTTCAGGCTGTATCGAGGTGATAATCGTATTCAGGACTACTCTACCAAGAACCGCCACGTCTCTGGTCTCGGCTCAAGTTTTGGCGAACCACAGCGTCATTTTGTCCGACATGGCCCGCGCCGCGCTCACATCTTGGAAAACAATCACCGCTCCGGTGACGCGGCCTGCCCGGTCGTGGATCGGCGCGGCGGAATCCTCAACGGCGGATTCAAATCCGTCCCGGCGGATAAGGACGCAATTCACAGTCAGTCCCACCGTTCTATTTTGCTCGACGGCCATTTCCATGGGATCCCGAGCGGCTTTGCGGGTGGAGCCGTCAATGATTCGGAAGACTTCGGCGAGGGGTTTGCCAATGGCTTCTTCGCGGCGCCAACCGGTCATGGTCTCTGCAACGAGGTTGAGATAGGTGATATTGCCGGAAATGTTGGTACACAGAACGGCGTCACCAATCGAGTTGAGCGTGACGACGGCCCGTTCTTTTTCTACATACAATGCATCCTCGACAGCCTTGCGTTCGATCGCGTTGCGCAGCGCACGCGGCAGAGAATAACTATCGAGGTGACCCGCCAGGAGATAATCCTGTGCACCGCGCCCTACAGCCTCTTTCGCGAGGGCTTCGTTACCGTTGCCGAGGACCAAAATCGGGACGTCGGGCGCAGCGCTGAACAGCTTGTCGAACGTCTCGATACCGTGACTGTCGGGCAGGGATAACTCGAGTAAGACAGCATCAATTCCTCCTTTGCTCAGGCGCTCAAGACCCTCGGAAAGTTGGCGAACCCATTCCACCTCAAACGAACCGCCGCCTGTCGTAGCGAGCGCCGCGCGAATTTTATCGGCGGCGGCCGGATCGTTTTCAATCAGAAGTATTGTTGGGGACGGAATAGGTGTGGTCATCGTGCCTATCATCAAGCGTCAGGGCCAGTTTTCTCCGCGAACAAAAACGTCCGGACATCGTGGTGCTTAACTCGTAAAAAGACTATCTCTGGCGATGATTTATTACTGTCCATAATGGCACACTGAGTACTACCGTAGTACTTAAGACGGCACATCTTCCGAGTGTCCCAATCTGAGAAAGCGACGAGGCGGAGTGTTCGACAAAAGAATGCGGTCACGAAATGCTTAAATTGGCGCAGGGCAGCCGAAAATTGGAACGCGGCGCACCCCTTTAGACGGCTGGCCAAGTAGTCATTTCTCCGCAATGCGGAGGTCAACGGACTATATGGGGCGCGTTTGTTACCGCGTCGTTGCCGATTGCAGCGTCTTTGTTCGAATAGCGTGGCTGCTTCTCATCAAATCTCGCTGACTCCCCAGAAGTCCGCTTGTGGGAAGTTCACCGTTTCACCCGATGGGTACCGAGAAACGCGCTTGTGTTTACAAATATCGCCTCAACTCCCGAGTAGTTGGCAACCTGGAAGCTATCGTTCCGTACCACTTGGACCAATAGTTGGCTATTCGTTGAAGTGGACCGGATCTCCGTTGGGACCCGACTGTACACGAAGTGTGTACGAATCGAACGTTTTCAGTGCATTGGGGTTAGCTTTTGAGCGAAAGCAGGTTCCCCGATTTGTTGGAAAGGTTAGTAGTTAAAGTTTCCAGTGGAATTGTTGGAGTAGAGTTTCGTGCTTTGCAAGCAGGGGGTCGCCGGTTCGATCCCGGCCACGTCCACCAACTTAATTCCCGCTCTCTCCTCAACTTCCGCTGCTACTTCGATTGCTTTTTGTTTCTGCTTTTTCGGGACAATCGCGGCTGTCGGGTTTTCCGGAAAATCGAATCCATATCCGTCTCGCTCCGCTTCTTCGAGGCGCATTTCAAGTTCCTCGTGAAGGTGTCGGACCGAACGAAGCGGCTCAGTGATATCAACTCTCTCATTGAGACTGGTACAAAAACTCGGGCTGCTCAGTTTTCTCCACGTCCCACGCTTGAAACGACCTCGCGTTTTGGCAGTGGGTCTCAGCCACAATGACGCAAGTTTCCCGCAATAATCGGTTTTTTGTTCGGACGATATATCAAGCGTTCGGATGATATTTCTACGGCGTCACTGTAATGCTGAGTGTGAGGGACTGGGATTGGGCGCCCGCTCCGCTCGTTGATGCTGTCACGGTTACCGAATAGGTTCCCGGCGGAGTCGTTTGAGATGATCCGGACCCTGAAGAGCCCGAGCTGCCGCTGCTGGCACACCCGATCCCTAAAAAGACGATTGTCAGTATGGCGCAAGCCGTCAGCCACTTGGGTTGGACCAGCCGACGATTCCGCCACAGCCATAGCTGCCATACCGCAAGAATGCCAATCAGAAGGAAAATCGGTCGAAAAGGAGCGGCTCGTTCCCCAAATTGTCCAAATGGGCCAACAGAGGCGGTCAAGGAGGTTCGGAAAGTCATCATCGTACTTACAGTGGCACCATTGGGCGTCACCGTGGATTGCGAGAATGAGCATGCCGCATTCGTCGGAACATTTGAGCAACTCAATGTGACCGGACTGGTAAACCCTGCGGCAGGCGTAATCGAAATCGTGAACGTGGTCATCTGTCCGGTCCGGATGGTAGCGTTCGCGGGCTGGCTGGATACCGTGAAGTTGGCAAACTGCACGTTAATTGTGGCGGAGGAGAAGGTCGCAAAGTTTGCGTCTCCGTTGTACACCGCCAGAAGCGCGTGCGAGCCACCTGTGAGAGTGACCGTAAGAGTCGCCACACCGGACGCGTTCACGGGCGGGTTCCCCAATGAAGTGCCGTTATCTGTAATCGTGACTGTGCCCGTTGGTACTCCAGCTGACGAGTTGACCGTGGCAGTGAGGACGGAAGGTTGCCCCTGAACGATTGGGTTCGGTTGTACGGCGAGCGTTACGGTTGGGGTTGCCTTGTTGACGACTTGCGTGAAGCTTGCGGAGTTACCCGAGTAATCCAAATCGCCACTAAAGGTCGCGGTAATTGTGTGACTGCCGGCGGACAATGCGGAGGTGGAAAACGAAGCTGCGCCGGCATTGAGCTGTGAACTGCCGAGCACATTGGCGCCGTCCGCGAAGCTAACGCCGCCGGTGGGTGACGGAGCCGTGGTCGCGACTCCAGGCGTGATGGTGGCGGCGAGTGTAATTGAACCGCCGTAAGTAGATGTAGCTTGCGACGAGACCAGCGCCAGCGTCGTGCTGTCTTGGATCCCGTTGCCAACGACAGTGATCGATTGTGGGTTCCCTGGCGCGTTGTCGGTGATCTGCAGGGTGCCGCTACGCGGTCCGACGATCGTTGGAGTAAAAACAATGTGCAGAGTGCAGCTTGCTCCGCCGGCCAGACTCACTGGAAAGCTGCTCCCGCACGAACCACCCCCCGCCAGCGTGAAATCACCGGAGGACAAAGTCACCAAATTAAGCGTCAACGTCCCTCCGCCGGCGTTGCTGAGCGTCACGCTCTGGGGGCCACTCGTTGTGCCTACGATCTGATCCGCAATGGGCACGCTGGTGGGATCGACCAGTCGAATTCGCTGGTTGTCCTTGTCCGTAACCAGAAGACGTCCATTAAAGGGAACGGCAGCGGATGGTGTGTCCAGCGAGGCTTGGAGAGGCGGCCCGCTATCTCCGAAAAATGCCTCTTGGCCATTGGCCACGACAGTTGTGATCGTCCCAGTGGTGTCAACCCTTCGGACACGCTGATTGTTCGAGTCGGCGATGTAGACGTTTCCGGACCCATCTGCCGCGACTCCCAGCGGACGATCGAACGCGGCGTTGACGGCGGGAGTACCTTCACCCAAGAAGCCCAGAGCCCCGTTCCCAGCAAATGTAGAGATATTGCCTCCGGTCACCAGGCGAATTCTCTGGTTATGAGTATCCGCGATAAAAACGTTGCCTGAAAGATCGAGAGCTATCGAGGTGGGGGTGTCGAGACTGGCGGCAATTGCCGGACCATTGTCACCTTGAAATCCCTGCTGGCCATTGCCAGCCAGGGTGGTGATCGTTCCACCAACAACACGGCGAACGACGTGATTTTTCGTATCGGCGATGAACAAGTTCCCGTTGGCATCCACGGCGACACCGCGAGGGCAACTCAGAAGAGCAGATATCGCAGGGCCGCCGTCGCCGGAGTAGCCTTCTGCGCCGGCGCCGCTACCGGCAAATGTGGTGATGGTGCCGCCCGAGACCGCCCGGATAACGTTGTTCCCGCTGTCCGCGATATAGACGGTGTTATTGTGCACGGCCACGGACGTAGGTGTATTCAGACTGGCAGAAGTTGCGGGGCCGCCGTCTCCCAAGAATCCCTGAACGCCATTTCCCGCAAAGGTGGTTATCTTCCCGCTGGCGTCAACCAGACGCACCCGGTGATTGTTGGCGTCGGCGATATAAATATTGCCCGCGGCGTCGGCTGCCACATTTGTAGGTTTTGCCAAGGCCGCACTTGTGGCCGGTCCATTATCGCCGGAGAAGAAAGTGGCGCCATTTCCCGCGATTGTGTGGATTGTATTGCCGGGAGATACGGAGAGGAGTGGTCCTTGCGCGTGGAGTGCGCCAGTCAGGCTGAGCAACACGAATACATGAGCAGCTACCTGAATGCCAGCGCTGCGCCGTCTGTTCCTGATTTTCCGCATCAGCGAACTCACGAGAGTCGTTGCCTCGAAACCGCGCGGCCTTACTGGCACGACAAAGAGACGCTGGAGTGGATCGTGGCTGGCAATGAGCCCGTACCCGTCAGAACGATGCCAATGTCAATAAGGTCGCCTGCATTGAGTGAAACGGAATGTGCTGAGTCGGAGCACGTCTGTGCTGACGAACCCGTGATTGCGCAACCAAGTGGCGTGTCGGACAGACTGGTTGCTCCACCGGCATCCACTTTGCCGCCTTGCCGCAGTGTAAATGTCACCGTGATGCCAGCACCTGGGGCGGCATCAGCGAAAGCTATCAGCTTGTTCATTGTGCAGGCATGCGGGACCACCGCCACCACTGCGCCAGTTTCAGAAGGGGAGCTAAGGCCCGAAGAAACGGCACCGAATTGAGTCCCAGGTGAGGCAAGACCGGAAAGATTGTAGGACGTCGCAAAGGTAATCGCAGGTGGCGGGCCTTGTGGACCTGTTGGGCCTGTCGGCCCGGTTGGTCCTTGCGATCCTGCTGGTCCGGTCGCGCCCTGAGGACCTATCGCCCCGGCCGCCCCCGTCGGCCCGGCTGATCCTTGTGGTCCTGCTGGGCCGGTGGCGCCCTGTGGACCCAGAAGGCCTTGCGGCCCAGGCACGCCCTGCGCTCCAATTGGCCCAGGCGGTCCAGTTGCGCCTGCTGGCCCTACCAGGGAAATGTCCAGCACCGCCGAATGTCCACCCTCATCATTTTCTTTGCTGTCGAGCACAAGTGAAGTCGTAGGATCGCTGGCTGCCGGCGACAAAGCGAAGCCGTTGTTCGAAGATTTCCCGCTCAGCCAATCCGCAACTTGTTGGGTCACGTCTACACTGACGTATGCAAAACGTTGCGAAACTGGAACCGTGGCAATCACAGCACCGAGGTTCGGCATCGTGTTGAATGTAACTGCGGATTCCGCCCACGATGAAGTGACGGGCGCTACATCAACATGCCCAAAAAGGATTGCCCGATTTACATAGAATCGCAGCTCGGCATGCGCGACCGGCGCGGACGGCACACCGGTGAGATCGAACTGTATCAGGGTAATGTTGATTGGATGGTTGCCAGTGTCGGATGGCCCGACGTAGAGGTTTGAGAGACTGCCAAAGTTAGTCCCTGGATTGACGGTGCTGACGGATGCATCTGCCACCAGGCGCGCCTCGGTCGCTCCCGTGGCCCACGGTAGCAAGATTAGGGAGAGGAGTCCGATAAATCCTCGGAGAGAAACTTTGCTTCCTTTCATTTGCGAGGCCCTCTTAAGTCAAAACCAAATCCCTCTAAGGCCATAATTTGCCGGTTCGCCGTCGGAAAGTGTTCTGAACCTGAACTCACCTGACGCAACGGGCATTCGTGATGCCCGGAGCGTCACTTGCAGCGGAGGATGGGGTTTCTTCGCTGGTCGTTAGCGGCCGCCTGCTGGCCTTTTCTGCGACGCCGCAAGGAATGCTAACTGCTGGTCCACTATCTCGCGGAGCATGGTATAAGTCGCGGCGCCACTGAAAAAATGACCGTTCACGAAAAAGCTCGGCGTGCCGGTTAATCCCAATTTCTGCCCTTGCTCCTGATCTTTTTTGACCGCTGCGGCGGTCTCGCCGGAATCCAGACACTGATCGAACTTGGCAGTATCAAGTTTGAGAGTGCCGGCGTATTCCTTCAACTGGCTGATATCCAGTCCACTCACCTTCTCGAAGAGCAGATCATGGTATTGCCAATACTTGTCCTGGAGACCAGCGCAACGGGCGGCCTCTGAGGCCTTCTGTGCGTGTTTGTGCATAGGGAGAGGGTAATCTTTGAACGCGAAGAGGACCTTACCCGAGTATTCTCCCTCGAGCTTTTTGAGGTCCGCATTGATTTTCTGGCAGTATGGGCATTCGTAATCTGCGAACTCGATCAGCAGCACGGGAGCATTCGGGGTACCACGAGTTGGGCCATCTCCGAGTGCCACATCGACGCTGGGAGAAGCGAGCAGGACTTCAAGATTGGCCTGGTTTCGCAGCGAATTGAGGTACTCTTTGCGAGCATTGGCGATACGCCGCTGGCGGATTGTTTCGAGGATCTTATCGCGAACCGCCGGGAACGGCTGATCGGTTTGCACGCCCTCGTAGTACACCTCAAGTTGATCATCTGTCGGATCCTTGACCTTTGAAATCACATGCTTTTCCAGCAGTTGTTGAACTGTGAGTTTCTCGCGTTGTGCTTGCATCTCCAAAAGCGCGTCATCAATCAGCCTGTCAAGTGCCTCCCGCTGAGCCTTGTAATACTGATCGCGCGCTGGCAGAAGCTTGGCTGCTTCTTTACTTTCGAGTTCTGCGCGGGTGAGTATCTTTCCGTCAACGATTGCCAGCACTTCTGGAGGGGACTGCTGTTGAAGTTCTTGACCTTTCAGGAGAATCGGTACTTCCAAAGAAAGTAAGAGTGGAACCACTATGGCCAGCCTCATTGCGCGCATGGCATTCTCCTCTCTAGAAAGCGTGCCGGGCGCTGAGGGGTGATTCAGCGCCCGGGCTTGGGCGAAATTGAGCGCGCATAGCGCACTCTGTGCGTGGGACCTTAGTTTTGTTCTAATCGATAGAACAGCTACAGATCCCAGCCCCGCTTTGGTTGGCTACGATGAACCCACAGACATTTTGCAGTCCTGAGAGCTCGCCGGTACTAAGTGGTGTGGATGGAGCCAATGTTTCGACTAGTCGGAAGCCGGCTCCTCTGTTGGCGATGTGCGTTGACCAGACGTCTAGACTTGGGACTGGCGAAACGCTGGTTGCATCACATGTCGTCGCTGCTGACAAGACACTCGGAACCACAGCCACGCTTCCGATGTTGAAAGCCGCACCGTTGCCTGGATTGCCCGTAAGGTTTGTGTTGACAGAGAGCCGGATATAGCCGTTGGCGGTAACCGGGCAACTGCAGCACTCCTTAAGTTCTTGTGTGTTGTCGAAGACATAGATGTTTGCGCAGAGGTCGCCGAGAACCGACGCGGTGCTTTGCACACCGGGGTTGACGATCCGGATGGATTCATCCGGGCCGGCTGTTCCAACCGGAACAAGCGAAGCGTCGAAGTACGCCACCGAGAAGGTCGGGGTGACCGCGGCTGCCAAGACTTGAACCGCTGCCGTCTGTGCATGGTTGAGTGCGCCGTCAGAGCCAGTGAGAGTTACGACAGCACTCCCAACTCCGGCACCGACCGCTGCACTGAACTTTACCGCTGTACTCGCGCCAGCAGCAACGTTAAATGGAGAAGCGGGCGACACCGTGACTCCCTTCGGCAAACCACTGACCGCGACGGTGACGCTATCCGCAAACTGGTTGATGGCGTGCACGCTGAGATTCACGGCTTGGCTGGTACCCGGCTTAAGGGTTACAGCATTGTTGTCCAACCCCAGACGGAAGTCCGGGAGCACTGCTGCTTGAATTTGCAAGGCCGCGCCTGCGGTGTGCGAGAGTGATCCGCTGCTACCTTTGAAAACAACACTCATCGTGCCAGGAGCGACGGAACTTGCGGCGGTGAACGTAATTTGTTGCTTCGAGCCGGCACTAAGTTGCAAGGGCAACGCCTGTGAGGTAACTACCCCAGCGGGCAGGCCTTTGATATCAACGGACACCGTTCCACTGAAGGAGTTCAACGGCGTGACCGAGATAGCGGCTGGCGTACTGGTGGCCCCCTGAATTACAGAGAGCTGTCCTGGTTCGATGTTGATGCCAAAGTCCGCGGCAGCAATCACCGACATCGTGGCTCCTGCCGAGTGACTCAGCGATCCGCTCGTGCCTGAAAAATTCAGATTCACGGGTCCCAGCGTGGCCGAATTCGCCGCTGAGAATGTCACCGATTGTGATGCACCCGCAGCTATTGCAAAGGGCATTGCGGGCGAACTGGTGACACCGGAGGGGAGACCGCTGATCGAGACGCTCACACTGCCATTAAAGTTGTGCAGTGGTGAGACCGCGATCACAGCGGGTGAGCTCGCGCTTCCTTGCGTTACGGACACCGAAGCCGGCGTCACTGACATTGTGAAGTCCGCCGGAACCGGGGGTGGGCTACTTGATCCCCCACCGCAACCGATGATCGATAGTCCCGCGACAAGCGCGAGAACCAACAACAAGTATCGCTTGGGTTCTGTCATGGGAAAAGCTCCTCCTGCGCTACGCTCCATTGGCTGGCGCAATTCCCAGCCGCGGTCCCACCAGGAAAGCTCAAGTCAAATCCCTCAGTCACCATTCGTGGCGAATAGGAACGAAGTATCCAACGCTGAGTGTCCTGGTTCCGAGGCTAGGTTTAAGACTCTGACAACCATACTCCTGGGAACTTGCACCCGATTGCGGTGATTAACCGGAGCGGGCGCTTACCTTTTGGTTTCCGTCGTGTGTCGTCGCTCAGATACCAGTGCTAGTGCAAGCCGTGTCGCAACGGCCAGCGCCGCTGCCGTTGACCCGGATGAATCCGCATCGGCTGCTGGCTTCACCTAGTTCACCAGTGCTCAACGGAGTGTCCAGTGCTTCGGTTTCAGTGACATCGAAGCCGCCAACGGTGTCGATGTTCACATGGGTAGCCCAAGCGCGCAGATCCGGCGTCGGGACCGGGGCTGTGGCATCGCACGCGGAGTCCGAGATAATGCTCACGGAACCGGACGTGGGATTACCCGCATGATCTCCGGGGTTAGCTGTGAGTGCGCTGACACGAAGCGTCAATAGCCCGTTATTTGTAATTGGGCAACTGCAGCATTCCGACAGCTCTTGATCAAACCGCCAGACGTAAATGGTTGCACAAAGGCCCACTGTTGCAACGCCTGGGTTCAGAATGTGAATAAACGCATCGGGCGCACCTGCTGCTCCGTTATTGTCGAAGTAGGTGACACGATAGACGTCTAGGGTCTGAGCCGAGGCGACTACTGAAAATGCGAGAACCATTGCGAATGCGAGAGCACTGTACAGAACAAACTTGCTCGCCGATCCGCGGATTGGAACGTGAATTTTGCTGATATGCATCGCTTTTCCTCCTTGGCCCCTGCAATAGCGGGACAGAGCAAACCGCACGAATAAGTGTTTGGCAAACAGAGGGAAGCCAATTCATCGTCGAGCAGTTTTAATGGGCCGCCTTAGTTGCTCTCGGGCCAGTGTGTGAATGCTTGTACTCTTTTGATTAGGGCTTACAAGTCCCCAGATGGCTGTAGCCGAGCGATGTAACAAGTGTGCGCTAATGCATTCGGGTTAGTTTCGACCCTAAAAGGTGGAAACACGAGGCTTTCCTGTGATCTCAAATCAGAAATTGCAATCCCGCTCTGTATTTGCTCTTCCCCATGATCTTGTGCGCCCAACGGACTTGCATGAGAGTGGGGATGTTCATGGAGAAGTCGGGCAGCGAGAGGACGCAGCGCACGACGGAGTTTTGTGGCAACGCCTCGTCAATCAACACACAGATGCCACCTCTCCCGACATTCTCGGTCACCCCATCGACCAGAAGCTTCGGTTCCTCCAGGATATCAACCCGCGTGAGCAAGCCGACGCGCAACTCGATGGCGTGGGGGAAGCGCGGGGATTCCCTGGTGTGTACGATTTTTCCTTCGTCACGCACAAATGTTCCGCAAAGTGGTAAATCATTGCGCAGCTTCGGAAGTCCGTCAATTCCACGAAGGGATTAGTCTTCAGGCGGGTTCTCCGGTGGGCGAATCGGATACAGGATGTCGGAATTCGAGGTAATGGCTTTTCCAAGAATACCGGAGCGAGTAGAGGCGCCCATCTTGATCATGATGAGTCGCAGGAAAGCCTTCACGGTATTCGTGCTGATGCTCATGCGATCAGCGATCTCCTTGCTTGTCAGGCCTTGGAGTAAGAATTCCAGAACTTGCTGCTCTCGGGGAGTTAGATGATATTTCAGTGCGACCTGTGGCAGAGAAAGCGAGGCAGACGATCCGCGTTCGAAGAGGACAGCCAGAGAAAGCTGTGAATACTCTTTGGCCTGCGCATCAACTCGAAATGTGCGGCAATGATAGAGGCGTTTCCCGGAGCGGAACTCGGACACAATTGGAGACCCTCCGCTCGACTGCGAAACGACCAGCATGATTCGAACGCGTTCCGCCAAAGGTGAGTGTTGGCCTTTCTGGGCGCCTGGTTTCAGCGGATAGCTGAGAATTTCCGCCGCTGAACGGTTGAGCAACACGGGGTGCAAGGTTGAATCGAGAAGAACGAATCCAACCTCTGCCCCGGTCGTCACATGCTCAGTCTTTCGCATGGCCAGCTTTTAATTGGAACGACAGTCGACTTAAGGCTTATCTGGTATTCCGCTACACCGAGAACATCCGAGGGCCAAGAGTATGAAACTGCTGACTGGTAAAGTCAATCATAGCAATTTGTAGGTAATGGGCTTTATAAGGCAGTGAATTGTAATTGCTATAACTACCGCACTCCGAGAATGTTGTTCCGCGGGGACTGAGAGTTTTGAACGAAAACCTTGCTCTCGCGCATCGAGTCGAAACTGGTATAGATTCCCCTAACTTCGTCCCGGAGGAGGTACCACATCCATGACACTGCGAAGCTTTGCCATCCTATTTGCCGGCTTTATATTTGGAGCGTCGCCAACGAACCCGGCCCATCAGCAGTCCAATACTAAGGACAGACGGCCCCCCGATCCCATATCACGGGCAATTTGCGGGCCACTCGAACAGATGTCTTCTGCGCAGTT
>Ga0209735_1000011_pt1 | contig 25410 bp, 18 predicted proteins | sample BlaSpr_A8_Ref_M2_FD_187990 | JGI IMG/M metagenome (GOLD analysis project Ga0209735, IMG submission 187990) | Forest soil microbial communities from Thunder Bay, Ontario, Canada - Black Spruce, Ontario site 2_A8_Ref_M2 (SPAdes) (version 2) | ecosystem: Environmental > Terrestrial > Soil > Boreal... | reverse complement strand
TAACAAAATAACAAAATAACAAAATAACAAAATAACAAAATAACAAAATAACAAAATAACAAAATAACAAAATAACAAAATAACAAAATAACAAAATAAAAGGGTCTTATAATAAAATAATTATAATTATAATATAAAAAAATGTCTCCTGTATTAATTCTACAATACAATTAGAGGTGTACCATATTCATATTAGTCGGGGTTTTAAGATTTAAATTTAAATTTATAATTTTTATAATATTCAATAATAATCAAACTATTTTTTTTATCTTAGATCTATCCAATTTTAAAGAAAAAATAAATTGTTTTATTACATTCACTAATGCTAGTATAATGCTAGTAAAAAACAAAAATAAATTATTATTAAGTTCATATATAGAAATAATTTGTAAATTTTCAGATACTAAGTTATCTGTATCTCTTAAATATATAAAACCATTTTAATATCGTAAGTAGAATGTAAATAAATAAGAGACTGTAATTATTTATAAAAATAAATAAATTTATTAAATACTATTTTATTAGGTTTATTAAATTCTATTTTATTAGGTTTATTAAATTCTATTTTATTAGATTTATTAAATTCTATTTTATTAGATTTATTAAATTCTATTTTATTAGATTTATTAAATTCTATTTTATTAGGATAAGTGGAAAGTCTAAAGTTATTCCAACAATTTCTGATTTAATTAATTAAAATATTACCTTTAGATACTCTATTATAACCGTAATAAAATAAATTAACCAAAATAGACCATTCATTAAACATTTAAATTTAATTATTTTTACTTTTTAAAATATTAATCTTATTCTCTTTTTTTTTTGCAAAGATAAGTAAATTAACATCGTAATTTAATGAATATTAGTATAGTCTAAAGTTAATGTAGGATTAAAAAATTTTAATGTTAAATTATATCCTACTTGGATAAATATTTATTATTCCTGATTTTAAGTATTATACCCTTAAATAAATTTAATTTTTTAATGGTCTCAAAGATTAATATCAGTCCATTTTTTTAGTTACTCAACTATCACCATCTACAAAAAACCCTAATTATCACTAATTATCAATAATTTGTAAGGGAACTCTTAAATTATATCCTTCGTTAAAAATATTTTTAATTAAATGATAATATTTAATTATTTCTAATTTACCCTTTAAAATTAAATGATTTTTAATTATAATTAATTTAATAGCTTATTCAAAACCTAAGAACTGAAAATATTTTGAACTGTTTAATTAAAAAATAAAAATGAGTAAAATAACATTCATTAATTAAATTTGGTCATTTAAAAAACAATTACACTTATTACCTAAAATAGATATATGTCCATATTGTAAATTTGTTTGTATAAATTTTATTAATTCTAAATCATCAATATGTAGACCTATTTGGGAAATTAAAATAAGACTATTATACTTATTAATTTTAAAATTTTGTATAATTATGTTGAAATTGAAAGTTTAAATTTGAAATTACCTTCAGCAATTAAAAATCTAATAACCATTCTAACAAATAAAAAAAAAAATATTTTTATATTAATTAATAATCCTTTTTCTCCTATAATAGATAATAGATATTAAAGGTTTTGGATTTGTAATAGTATTAGAAAAACTAAAATTAGTAAAATTAGTAAAATTAGTAAAATTAGTAAAATTAGTAAAATTAGTAAAAGTTATTGTGAGTGCTATAATGAATTATAAATATAATAAAGCTATAATAATGTTATTTTTTTTTATTGTTTATTGTATTGTTTTTTCTACCTGGTCTGATCTCAAGCAACTACCGCATACGCGATAATAGTGAATTTTCTTAACATATACATATAAATATACATATACATATAAAATTTATTTTTTTTTTAATAGATAGGGGCTAAATTTAACCCATGTAATCCTGTTGAAGCATAAAATGCTGAACCATAAACACTATCAGACATTGTGAATGCTGCTTCAGAATATTCATAATATTGTAATGCTGTAAAAATTACAGCGAAAATAATTGTAAGAAATGTTCCTTTAATAGCTCCATTTCTATTACCTGCTATTAAAGCATGATGTCCATAAGTAACAAAAGCCAAATCTCCAGTTATATAAAATTAAACATCTAAATATATAACCCTTGTATTTTATATTAATATTTATCTTTCAAAGTTAATGTTAACTAATAAGTTAAATTTAGCAAATGCTATTTAAATTGAAAATTAATATAAAACCTTTGAAAAAGAAACTAATTTTCTCTTCGAGATTCCGACTGTACATTAAGCACTATTTCTAGTACCCATCGATGAACCAGTCTGTAGCGATCATTATTTTTAATTTATAAATTATAATTTATAATAACCGACGGTCTTAGTAAAAGATGGATACCGTTAACCGTTTTCATCAATGTCGCCTAGATAGTTTTAAGTATTCTATCTACTTTTTTAAAGCTAGATTAATTTTATCTATTAGCTTATGAGACCCTAAATACTAAAGAGAAATTTAAAATAAGACTATGCTATTTATTTGTTATTATTTATTATTTGTGTTACTACTCCTCCATTCGACTTGGCCTTCAAATTTTAATTATAACTATTGGTAGTATAATGTAACGAGGGGAATCAAAGCAAACTAACTAAAGATAGTATTAGTATTAAGATCAAATTGTGTTCTATCACTTTAATAAATATTAATTTTATAGAACATAGTAGGATGAATGTGAGGTTTAACTAATTTAATTAAATCACTCAAACTAGATTTTGGAATATATAAATTGTACTGATTTACTATTCCTGTCTTATGTATAGAAGTATTAAGATAGTATTTTTTTTCTAAAAAAGAAGCTAAAAGTTTAACTTCTTTAAGTGTAAAACTATTGGTACTAAATTTTAATCCTCTATTTTTAATAAGACAAGCATCATCCATTATTCATATAGCTAAAGATAAAGGTGTTAAATAAGTTTCTATAATTTTAGGTACTATTTTTCGATTATTAGGATAAAATTCATCGTATATCCAATTAAATGAACTATAAGTATAAGTTCTAAATCTATAATAATATCCTATTTTACCTTCTAATCCTTTTCTTTGTTGGATTATTGGTAAATCTTCTTTACAGTAACCGAGAACACTTATAATTTGATGTAACCATAATAAATATTCTCCATTAATTTTACTTTGATAAAAAGCAAAACGTGAACCTAAACCATCTTTTTCCATAGTACCATCTCCTAGTAAAGAACCTATAATTATATTCAATATATCCATATTATGAGGACCTATTCTTTTTAGAGAAGGGACTCTGGCACAGCTAAAAGGTAAAACGCTACTGCTTAATAAATATAAATCAAAAAAATTACATTTTTGGCAAGCACCAGATGATAATAATAAAAAAGTATTAAGTAATGGAATTGCAAAAGCATCTAAAGGTGTAATACCAAGTGGGGGCCATGAACCTCCAATTTCTATTGCTGGAGTTAAACTAGAATGAAAAAATGCCCAGAAAATAGATAAAAAAGCAAAAACTTCACTTACTATAAAAAGAACTACACCTATAATTAGTCCACTTTTAACTTCTTTAGTGTGGCAACCTAGTAATGTTCCTTCAGTAATAACATCTCGGAACCAAAGAGCCATTCCAGAAGCAGTTAAAACGAAACCTAAATTTAATAATAAACCACCATTAACAAAACCGTGCATGTACATAACTGCCCCAATAGCCATACTAAATAATGAAAAACTTACTAAAATAGGCCAAGGAGAAGGATCTACTAGATGAAAAGGAAAATATTGAAATTGATTTCTTAAATTAATAGTACTCATAATTATTTTTTTTTTTAATATATTTTTTTTTATTTGTTTTTATGACACCAAGGTAAAGATTAACTATTATTAACTTAAATTTTTCGTTCAAGAAGGATTTTTCAGTTAATATATTTTAATTAAATTATAATATAAATTATAAATTATATTGAATATATTGTAATAATAGATCAAAGAAAAACGTAGTAACGTTTAAGGTTGGTTGCATAAATTAGAATAATTTGTTATTCCATACTTTTAGTCTTACTGTAATTTAAAGTAAGCAGTTAAAATAATTAATTCAAAATAAAAAAAAATAAAAAATAAAGAATAAAATTTAAATAAAATAGGCAAATATAAAAAGTAAAATAACGAAATATTAAAATTAATTAATTAAATTTGCGTATGAAATATAAATATAAAAATATAAAAATTTAAATTTGATGATCCTTTAATGAGAGATATTAGTGAAATTATTAATAATGATAAACTAAGTAATAAAGAAAAACAAATTGGTATTGAAAATTTATGTTTAGAATATGATTTAAATTGGTTTGCTAAATAAATGACAAATTAAGTGGATGCTAGATCTGTTATCTAACATGAAATATGACAATTATAAAAATAAAAAAAAATGGATAATGCTTTAAAGTTTATAATTAAACCTTACATTAAATCTAATTATTTTAAATTAATAAATTTATATATTAAAGCTAATTTTTATGTATTTGAAGATAATAATAAATTTAAAAAGATATTTAAAGGATTATTATTTATTTTATTATTAGGTAATAATAATGTTATTAGTAATTCTTTCAAATTATTAATCGAACTTATTAATAAATCTTAGGATAATATATAATATATAATATATAATATATAATATGCAAATGAATAAAACTGAATTAGTATTTAAACTTGGAATTAATTTATTTAAATTTGCTCATTATAAATTAACTAAATTAACACAACAACTTAAATTATTACAACTAAAAAAAAGAAAAAGATAATTCTACAATATTAAATGATATTAAGAAAAACAAGGAAGAAAATTTAACATATAGAACATTATATAAAGATAAATATATAGAAAAAGATAAAAATAAAGATAAAGATAAAGATATAGATATAGATATAGATATAGAATTAGAACAAGTCCAAATATTAGAAAGTTTATTAAATTTTATAAATCACCAAAAATTATTTGAATTATTTTAAATTTTGAGTTAAATTGATAAATTTGATATATGCGATAGTATATTGAGAATAATATTAGAAAAACTGTAACTGAATTGAAAAAAAGAAATAATAATAGAGAAGTATTTATATCTATTAATGAAGATTATTTAAAAAAAGTTTATATTTCATGTATAAATGTTACTCAATTTCCTAAGCTAGTTCAAATTAATAGTCCAGGGTAAGTAATTACCTTATATTAATGGTTAAATTAGTCATATCTATAATACTTTTGATACTATTGTTAAGAAAAAATATGATATTAGAAATCAAGTAATTAATCAAAGCGCACTTATTAATAAAATTAATTATTTTAATAATACACCATTCACAATTAATGAGAAAGTTCTTAACTTTATTTTAGAGAAATGGTTTAATGAAGAAAGTTCTTTCTTTAATGATCAAAATAAATTATTAAGTATTAAGTATTAAGTATTAAGTATTCAGTATTAAGTATTAAATATTAAGTATTAAGTATTAAGTATTAAGTATTAAGTATTAAGTATTAAGTATTAAGTATTAAGTATTAAGTATTAATAAAACGATAGTGAAGAAGTTAAAACTAAGAAACAATCTCATAATAGTAAATATTGGAGATATTTAAATACTATTAATATTGCTACTATTGAGCATAAAAAAAAAAATTCTATTTACCTACTTTCGCTGACTTTAGAGGTAGAATTTATACATTAAAATTTTATCTAACTTACCAAGGTGATGATATGAGTAGATTTTTATTACTTTTCGATCCAGCTATGAATATAAATAAACCTTTAACTGATAAAGGATTAGATTTTTTATTAATTTATTTCGCTAATTTAGCAGGACAAAATAAAACTAGTTTTGAAGAAAGAATTAATTGGAGTAAGAAAAATTTAACAGAAATATTTGAAGAATATATTTCAGATAGAAAAAAATTTTATATTGAACGTTTAATAAAAATTAATGATAAACTTCAATTCATCAGTATTATGTTTGCTATCGTTAAAGTAATGAATGCTTATTCTAAAGATAAAAGATTAAATATTATTATCAATAATCCTATTTTATTTGACGCTAGTTGTAATGGACTACAACACTTTTCAGCATTAACTAGAGAAATAAATACAGCAATTCAATTAATTTAGTTTATTTACCTGATAGTAATTAAGTTCCTAATGACTACTATAATTTTGCAGGACAAATAATACAAAAAGAAATTGATAAATGTGACAAGGAAAATTTAAGAAAATTAAATATTAACAGATCATTTATTAAAAATAAAAAAAGTGTTATGACAATACCATATAATATTTCTTTATTTGGAGTTAAATAACAAATGAAAGAACATTTTTCATTATATAAAGAAGGTAAAAGTATTTATTTAAAGTTCCTGCTCCAAAAATAATGCTATATCCTAGCGAATTGAATAAATTAGGAGAAATTGTATTTAAATGATTAATTGATAATTTACCTTTATTAAATTTATTAAATAATTATTTAGATAATTTATTAACTATTTTATTAAAACTTGATCGCCCCATAATATGGATTACTCCTGCTGGATTGAAATTTTATTTAAGTAATATTAAATTTAAAAAAGAAAGAACTACTAGTTCATTAATACTTTATGCTTATGGAAAACCAGTTACAATATCAATTCCAACTAATAAATTTAATATTAACAAATTTAAAAAAAATTTATGCCTAACTTAATTCATTCACTTGATGCTTCTAACATTCATTTGTTATGTGAGAAATTAAAAGATATTCCTTTATATACAATTCATGATTGTTTTGCAAGTACTCCTAATAATATGGAAGTGATTGAAAAAATGGTAAAATTTGCATTTATTGAAATTTATTTTAAAAAGGTAACTATTTAGAAAAAATGCATATGAATTTCATTTAATAGACCAAATTAAAAGTTATATTGCTAAAGATGATATTCAAATTATAAATAGAGATTAATATATAAAAATAAATAATAAATTATATCAAATACCTACACTACCTGAAGCATTTACATATAAAAAAAAATAAGGATACATTTATAAAATGTATAATAAGATCTAAATTCTTTATTAGTTAATTATTTTACTTTAATATTACATATAAACTGCTTTATTTATAATTTTTTATTCTTTATCAAATTTTGTTAACCCCATAAAATATAAATTTAACATTTCAAAAAAACAAATTTCAAAAATAGTTCATTATTTTTATAAAAGTAATATAATTTAAAATCTTATACTAGGTTTTTAAAATTTCTACCTTAAAATATTTAAAAAGAAATACAGATATATTATAATATCTACATATATTTATTATAAATATAAATATAAACAAAAATAAATTAATTTAAAAAATGAAAAAAATTTCAAATATAATAAAAAGATTACTTATAGGCTTTAAAAAAGGTTATTTAACTCCTACTTTACCTTCAAATATCATAAAAATTCAAACATATCCTATAATAAGAATTTTAAGATTTTTAGGTGGTATTAGTTTTCTATTTATATTAAGTAAAACTCACTTAAATTTTCCTAGTTATATTTTATATCTATCTATATTTTTTTCTTTTTTATTTACTATATATCATATAATTATTAGTTATTTTAGAATTAAACATATAATTTATATACTTAAATCTGATCAATTAGATGTTAAAAACTCTCCATTGGATAAAATTGCTACTTTAGGAGCTAGAGCTTTATTATGTTTCAAAGGAGCATGTGAATCAGCACAACCAATAGGGTTAACATTAGGTCTAATGTTAGGAGCAGACGAAGTTCTTAAAAATGCTAACAGAGAACCTATCTTTGCTCCTTTGTTAGGAAATATTTTAAATAAAGTATTACCTGAAAGTATAAGTAAAGATTCTATTAACTTAAATAATAAAAATATTGAACAATTGGAAAATAACAATGAGGAAATAAAAGTAAATGAGTCTTTATTGTCACGATTCCAAAATTTAAACCTTAAAGGTGACATTTCGAAAACAGAATTTACGGAATTACAAAATTTAATATCAGAACACAAAAAATCAATAATAGAAAATAATACACAAATTAAAAGTAAAATAATTAAAAATTTAGAAGAAAAAAATAATAAATAATTTTATTTAACCCTCCACATATTAATCTATAAATAATTTTTTTATTAATACTATAAATTAAAATATTATTCTTAAATAATAAACATTTTTTTATCATTGTTTTCTCCCTGTCATAAAATTAAAAGATAAAAGATAAAAGATAATAGATAATAGATAATAGATAATAGATAATAGATAATAGATAATAGATAATAGATAATAGATAATAGATAATAGATAGAGCATATCCACTAATCTCTTAACCCCCCACAGCTTTTATATTTATTTTATATTCACAGCTTGCTTTTATTTTTATTTAAATTTCTGTTTCTACTTTGAACTAATTTATTGTAATTAATTATAATTTCTTTTATTTTAACATTTTTGTTATTTTTATTTCTATAAACAAATAGAAAATCTTTAAGGAAGTAAGATATATTTTTATTATTAAAATCAAACAAAGAAAAATTTACATTTAAATAATAAGAAATATAGTTAAAGTCTTTAATATTTTTTTTAATTAATTTATAAATATTTAATGTTTTTTTCACTTTATCCTTATTATTATTTAAGATAGTGATAGATAATTGAACATTTAATAATTCTTCATTTTTATCTGGAACAATTTCTCTTAATTTTACAAATTTATTACTTTTTACATCAATTAGATTTTTATGTCTACTTTCCAATTCTTTAAAAATAACAGACAAAAGTTTAAGATTATTAATATTTTTATATTTAAAATCAGAGTTAGATTCAAATGAGTTAAAATCTAAAAAGTTATCAATTTTACCTGTAATATGATTGAAATGTACTAAAAACAATTTAAATTTATTTGTGTCATCTAAGTTATAAATAAAACAGAAAGTAGAAATTAAGTTTGATTTATCATTTTTAAGATATTTATTAAATAATTTATCTCTATTTCTCTTATTATTATTAATTTTAGTATTAAAATCTTCGATAAAATAATCATAGAAAAATATAATAGGAATATTATACAATTTATCTACGTTAAAAACATTATCAATTTTATTTTTATCTTTATTTGACAGAAAATTAAAAAATATTAATTTATTATCCTTATTAAATTCTAAATTTACTTCACTATAAATTTTAGGAATTTCTTTTACAATATTGATCAAAAATCGTCTAATTATAATAATTTTATCAACTCTGTTATCTATAAAATTTATATCACTATTTATATATTCATTCAAATTTTCTTTTTCTCTTAATTTATATAAGCTTAATTTATATAAGAACAGAGGTTCGATATCAAATAAATTATTATTTATAATGAATCTATTTTCTTTATTTAAAGTATTTTTAAAATTTGCTGCATTCATTAATGTTTTACATATATTTTTATTACAATAGTTATTATTATTTAATAAATATTCATTTTTACTCTTATAATTGTAGATTTCTTTAAACATATTTACTATTGATTTAATATATACTTGTTTTATATTTATTAAAGAAGGATGAATTAATAATAAATTTTTAGTTATATTAAATAAATCACGTTTATAATTAAAAATATTATCTTGTATTTGTAATTCAATAGGACTATTACCAAAACCTATAACTTCATTTGCTATTTCATCACACCAACAACTTCTTTTATTCAAATTAAAACTATTTTCATCACTAGGAATATAATCATAATAGGAAAGATTATAAAATATATAATTACCATATTTTTCAGGATAAAACTTAGAAATAGAAATAATCAATTTATAACCATTATCTATATCAATATGTTTTAAAACTATATGATCATTACTTTCACTTTCAATTTTAAATATTTCTAGATCTTTATTAGAAAACATAAACATACCATTTATCATATTTAATTTATCCTTTAAATTTTTCGATTTCAATAGTAATTTATTTTTTTCCAATTTAATAAAATATTTTTCAAATTCAAATTTAATATCTTCTATATCATCAGTATCTGTAACATATTTTTCAATCATTCTATCCATAGATGTATTTCTTTTTAATCTTAGTAATCGTATTGAATTAGAATTATTAAGATTTACAATAGACTTAAGATTAGGATTAGGATTAATATGAGGATTATTATCATTATTTCTATCGAATCTTATAGCTGAAGTAGAGAAAGATCGTTCACCTAATTTTCCTATTTGACCTCTTTGTGGTTTTGTAAGATCTTTAAATTTGTCATTATCAGCATTATAAAAAGGATCCAATTCTAATAAGTATGGTTTAATTTTAAAAGAATTTTTAATAACAGAAATTTTAGGATATGTTACTGAACCCAAACTATTATCTATTATGATAATACTTGGTAAATTAACATTCGTTTTAGAAATTATAAATGTAATTTTATGTACTAATACATAATTATTTTTAATTTTAGTAATTTCCTCAAATTTAAATGATATTAAAAAATTTAGATCATCTTTTTTAAAATTAACTTTAAACTTTTTATAGATATTAACAGATTTAATAATTTTATTAAGATCTATAACTAAAAATAATTGAATAATAGAAATTAAATTTATTTGTTCTAAATATTTAATTAACTCTTTTTTAATTCTTGTACCTGGCGTTCCATAAAGATAAAATAATTTAGCTTGGATAGTATAAAGATTAAATTGCACTCTAAATGTTTTTAATTCATTAATAACTTTATGATTAATTAATTTATTAATTATATTAATAATTAAATAACTATTATAAACTGAATTATCAAAAATTAAAGTATAGAAATATTTCATTAGGAAATCTGAATGAATTTTAAATTTATCTTCTGTATCAATAAAAATGTTACCATTAAATAAACTAATTCCAATAACAACTGAAAGTTCAAAAGCTAAAATTAAATAATTATCTAAATTATCAATTATAATACAAAAATAAATTACAAAATGTATAAGATTATTTAAAAAATCAAGGCTTAAATTTGTGAATATGTTCATATTAAAAAAATTATTATTATTATTATTATGTTAGATAAGAAAAAGATTAAGAATTAGTAGACACTTGATGATAAACTTAATAAAACATAAGATTATAAACAAGCTATATAAATAATAAATAAATAAAATTAAATTAAATAAATTTAAATATAAACTATAATATAAACCAACCCTAAAATATATACTTATTAAAATTTAAATCCAATAAATATATACTCACTACCCCGTCTTATAAAGAGATAGCGATATAGAAAAAATAAATTATTTAATCTATCTATTAAAGACAGCTAAAAAAATATTGTTATAGACTGGTACACCCCTAAGGGGGGTTAGGTTAATTAGTATATTATTATAAAATTCTACAAAAATTTAAATTTCCGTAACTTATGAGTAAAGTAATAAGAAAGCAATCATTAATGAGAACAATCCAGTAGCTTCAGCTAGAGCGAAACCAAGAATTGCAAAAGTAAATAATTGTCCACTTATTTGAGGATTTCTAGCTGTAGAAGCGATTAAAGAAGAGAAGATTAAACCGATACCGGCACCTGCTCCAATTAAACCTGAGCAAGCTAAACCTGCTCCTATGTATTTTGCTGCTGCTAACATATTAAATAAAATTATATTTTATAAAAGATAGCGTCTAACATATATAATGATTTAAAACATATACCCTTTTAAATATAAAAATAAAATTAACCAAAGAAAAAATTAGGTTTAAATATCTTGGTTTTATTTATTTAAGTATGTTAATAACAAAGCTAAAATAACTGCTAGTTTACTAATAAAATTAAAAAATAAAAATTAATAAAAATCCTAAAATAAAAATTAATAATAAACCAATAATCCAAAATAAAAATTAATAATAATAAGAAAATAAAGATTAATAATAATCCTAAGAAAATAAAGATTAATAATAATAAGAAAATAAAGATTAATAAACCTAAGAAAATAAATATTAATAATCCTAATAAACTAAATATTAATAATCCTAAGAAAATAAATATTAATAATCCTAAGAAAATAAATATTAATAATATGTGTGTTTATTTAAGTTAATTAGGGAATATGAATAATAAATAAAAAAAAAAAGGATAAAAATAATAAATAATTATAAATTTAAAAATTAATATACAAATTTAAAATGTAAATAGAACTAAATTTACATAAATAAAATATAATAAGACTATAATTATTAAATATCTAATAAAAATTTAAATAACTAAAACTTTATTATTAATTTTTTGTTTTTTGCATAATTATTAAATATCTAATAAAAATTTAAATTACTAAAACTTTATTATTAATTTTTTTGTGCATTTGCAGATATATTTATATATTTATATATTTTTATATTTTTATATTTTTATATTTATATATTTTTATATTTATATATTTATATATTTATATATTTATATATTTATATATTTATATAAGTTGTATATTTTATTTTTAATTTGTGTCCTTATAATTATATATTTGAATAAATTTAATTGGCAAAATAACTATCTATTTCATATTTGCTTATTAAATAAAGTGGAAAATAGCAAAATAAATATTCTATTCTATTCTATTCTATTCTATTCTATTTTATTCTATTCTATTCTATTCTATTAAATTCTATTAAATTCTATTCTATTCAATTAAATTCTATTAAATTCTATTATATGTTAAAACCAAATTAATGCCAATGCTATTAAAGATAAAAAAAAAACATATTATAATTTTACTTAAATAGTTTTCTCTATCTCTATTTTAACTAATTTAACTACACTTTAATTAAGTTTTATTTGCTTTATTATTTTTTATAGATTCATATTTTCTAGTGTCTATTTTTTTTAAATCTTTATCTTAAATTAAAAATTAAATAAATTAAAAATAAATAAGTTAAAAATAAAATAAATTAAAAATAAATAAAATAAATTAAAAATAAATAAAATAAATTAAAAATAAAATAAAAATTTTTATGACCAACCTTTAACATCAAGTCTTCAATAAATTAGTAATGCTAAACTAAATACTTCACAGTAAACTACATTCGCATCCTATCTAGAAATGTTCTATTTCTTAATTAAACGGATCTTATAATCTTTTTTCCCATACCATTATTAAATTAAAATTTTATAAAACTAAAAATTTAATAAGTATAAATCTAATATATAATACTGGAATTAATTATATATATTATATTTTATTATATTATAGTATAGTTTAGTAATATTTTCAAAGATTAAAAAAAAAATTGGATCCGATTATAGTATCTAGGGGTTAGATTCTTGCTTGATATTCATTCAGCATTTATCTATTATGTTTGTGGCTACCCAACTATGCCGTACTAATGCCACTATAAAAATTCATAATCTCCCTTTACTTTTGCCTTCGAGTTTAATTAAGAATCTCATTTATATAATTATCCAAGATAATTTAACCTGAAAATATAAATGGGTACAACTTTGGACAATTGGTACACTAGAGAAACACAGCCTATTGATCCTTTCGTACTAGAAGGTCTGCCCCCGTTTACTATTTATTCCTCCAGAAGATAGGGTCAATACTGACTCACGTCGTATTAACAATTGTGTTATCGTAGTGACTCTTTATTCACTACTTCAGTAACTCACGCTACTGTTCAGACTATGTCTTCATTAATTTTTATATTAATGCCAGATTTTCGTGGTAGGATTATTTTTAGTGAAATAGTCACCTACTAGTCGTTGAACCTCCATAACCTAAAATATTATTATTTATCGACTTAGTTTATAATTAATAAATATTTTTCACTCAGTTATGTTTGGCTGCAAATTGTCTACTCTTATTACTAATTATAGACTTCCTTGCAATTTATCCGGTTTTACTTAGGCTCTTAAAATAAATTGGTGCCCTTGAAATTTTTAAATAAAAATTATATTAACTCAACTTAATAGCTATACTCGCGTACGCGGGAACAACTTTTTATAAATTTTTTATAAACCAATTCTATACAACATAGTAGAATGAAAATATGGTGAAACGGTGTCTCTTAATAATTCTAAATTCTTAGCTCCTATTGTTAGTATTCATTGATCTTTTCGATCATATAATACTCCAGTATATATTCCTAAATTATTATTAATAGATAAAGCTAGTTCTTCTACTTCTTGTTTTATAAAACTATTAGTATAAATACGTACGCGATTTCTACCTTTATCGAAGTTACCATCGCCCATAATTAAATAAGCTAAAACAATAGGATCCATTAATTTCTTAATATTTTCAGGTACTATCTTAAAATATTTACCTGTATTTACATCTAGCTTATAAAACATATCAAAATAGTGATTGAATAAAGGTAAAGTTTTTGTTTTAAGTCTATAATTAGTATAAACTTTATCTTTAACTTTAATATCTACTGATTTAACCGGATTGGACGCATAAGGACTAAATAATTCACCTATAAAATAAGCAAATTCTTTATAAGCTTGACCAAAACTCATTTATAATCTAGTATTAGAAGTGGCCGATGATCGATATAAACCTGCATCACTTAATATTAGTCCAATTAAAATAGAATCTAGTTCTTTAGAAGGTAAAGCACCGTTGATTAATTGATTATTTGCATTGCTAAAACAGTGTGTGCTATAATACAACTTTTAATATTTTATTTTTATATGCTTTAATATTGTATCTTTATTTAAAACCAGTGGGGTAACCAATTTTAACGAACCCAACTCACGTACCCTATTAATCGGCGAACAGCCGAACCCTTCCAAGCTTCTTCCCCCGGAGGATAGGATGCTTACAAACTAAAATTACACCTCTCACCCTGCATTTGTTTAGTTTCCATTAAATGTTTAGTGTTCCAAATAGGTTTAAAATTAGCTGTAAAGACTATAACTTATTTCTTAAATTACTAAAAAAAAAGAATATGAACGTTTAGTCGTTGAAGCAATAAAATTGCCTGCTTATTAAAATTTAACTTTAACTTTAACTTATTAAAAAAAAAGGATAAAAATTTTTCAAGCATATAGTTCATTTCGGAATTTATTTTTTTATTTTTAGCTGATTCTAAGGATTTCGTAATATTTTTCTATATATCTTTTTAATAGTAGTTTATTAGCCTTTTCTGCATATTTTACATATTTTTCATTAGTATTAAGAGCTGCTGCAGTTTCTACAATAGATTCATATCTAGAAGTTATTTTTGTATGAGTATCTGTTATTTCAACAGGAATTCTTTGTTTAAATTTAACACTATATTTATTTAAGTGCGTCCCTAACAAGAAATAATGATTGATTCAAACGATTAAATATAAAAATTGATTGTAATGTACCTGGTTTGCTTATATATTAATCTAAATTCAAATTTAAAAAAGGAAATAAAAAAGTTGTTCTTCTATCTTAAAACTATCTCTAATTTTTATTTATTATTTAAAAAAAGTTATTTAATACATAATAAACGTATAATCGTTGAGTAGTTGACTGCCTTTTAATCATTCTACTAATCTTATACTTTAAAAAGATAAATATTTTATATTTTAAGAATCAGTTATAAATTAAAGCAAAAAATAATAAATTCCACCCAAAATTTGAGTCGACCAAATATGTTATCATTTAGGCTCTTTATCCTAAATTTCCAAATTTTACAAATTGGTTCAGACTATGTCATCAACTAATTAATTCTTCAGGTAAAGCAGGTAATTTTGTTTTCCATTCTTGCAATATTTAGATCTTAGATGAAAACCATTTTTAAAGTTTCTAATTTCTTTTGATAAGATTAAAGTATTTTTAATATTAGTTAAATTTTGTTTATTTTTAAATATTTTTTATTTAATATCTTAACAAATGCAAAATAAATAGGTTTAATTTTATCAGGTACCAAATTCAGTTTAATCTTATCTTGAGAATTATCGCTTCAATTTAAACATTAAACAAGCAGTTTAAAGGAAAATAATATTACTTGGCTAAATTAGTTGTTGGGCTTTCGTGGTGGGATTATTGTAGACAAAACTCACCCACTAGTCGTTGAACGTTCTAGTTTAATACTTTAAAAATAAAGTGCAGTCAAAACTAGCTTCGCTTCAAATTATCTCAATTATAATTATAAATATTAAATAAATAATGATTAGTTTAGAATATTATAAATAGTAGTAGAGACTTTCTTGAAATTAACCCAATTTAAAAAAATTATTACTAATTTAATCGACATTTGACTATCGCATTTGTAATTAGTTAATATTCTAACTAACTATCTTAATTTTTCAATTAAGTTTAGATCATATCTTCATCCTGAACCAAGAGTAGATTGGTTTATGTCAGGATGTTGGCGTGTGATCGTTGAGGGATTATTAATTCTATATTTGTTATCCTTAATAACTTCCCTGCTGATTATCCAATCTGTCAATAATGAGGTATCCAAGCGCGTGGCTCTCCGTCCCAATATAAATAATTTATGTTATTATTGCAAGCTTTAAGGATGTACCAGCATATAGCCAACTTCTAAATTAATATTTCTATTAAGATTCCCCGATGTGCTTAATTTTTGTGAATAATTTACCAATATTGAAACCTCCTGACTTTAAAGATGTTTACAGTTAAATAGAAACATAAATGGGGTTAATTAATTGATTTTTTTTATTTAATTTTTAATTTTTAATTTTTAATTTTTAATTTTTAATTTTTTATTTTTTGCTCTCCATCTTTGTATTTTTCAATTTTAGTCGTTTTTCTCTAGCTTTAATTGCTCTAGGACTCATACTTAACACTCTAGGTTTTGCAATTGGTAAACTACCATCTTTATTTAACAATTTTCAAGCTTTAATCTCAGCTCTTTTTTCTCTCGCTTTAATATTTTTTTTAGTTAAACTAAGCGCACTTTTTTCTTTAAAGAAAATTTTATATTTCATAGAATCAAGCATAAATTCGGAAACTAAAGAAGACAATAAAGGTAAAGAATCTCTAAGTATATAAATTCTATAATATAATTTTGTTTTATGTTTGTTTGCTTTTTTTTGAATAGTACATACTAATTTAAATTTAGTTTCTAATACATATTTTAATCTATTCACTTCTTCTTGAGAAAAATTATCTGTACACAATGTAACTCCACCTCTTTCCACTTGATGACCATCATCCATTATCCAAAAAGCTAACGATCTAGGCGTGATTAAATTTAAAAGCGTCTCTTGATCTGGTATTACTTTATGATTTAAATATTTGGATTTTTTTTCATTAAAGTAAGGCTTTAAAAATAATTTAGCAAAAAAAGTTAAAGAGGAATGAACACGCGTAGCAAAAACATAAGAGATCCGTTTTTTATTATATCTCTTATCAAAATTTTCACATAAACTAGGTAGATCTAAATAACATAAATTATTTAATTTACCAAGAACAAATTTAGCATATTCTTCATTAGCATAACCATATGATACCTTAACGCTTATACTATTATTTACGAGCTTTCTTGTCACTAAACTAGCGTCACCTAAAATAGTACCAACTATTATATCCTTTTCTGTTTGAGTTAAAAAACTATCATTTTGAATATTACTTAAATCAGATTTATTATTATTTTTCATTTTATATTTTTTAATTATAAATGTAAGGCTCTTAAATTTGAAGAACTATCTCAGCTTAATTAGGCTATAAATAATTAAAATTCACTATTTTTAATAATAAGATATTGAGGGTATCTTAAATATTAATAAAAAAATATTTTTTTATATTTAGTTATTAATAAAAAGAAGTTGTTTAATTATATTATATTATATTTTATTAACATTAAAGTTAGAGTGTATTTTAAAAATTAAATTTTCTAGTAAAATGTTTAAATTAATTTGTTGTAATGATGTCACTTTTGTATGGCACACCCAAATAGGTGTCAATCAGCCGAGACAATATGTACTCTCGTCGGCTATTAACCTGTTATCCCTAGCGTAACTTTTATCGATTGATCCCCGTCTATTCCATAATATAGCGAGGGGTCACTATGCCCTACTTACGTATCTGAGCGATTTCTAAATCTTTCAGTTAAGCATGCTTACCGCCATTGCGCTCTACATAACCGTTCACTGGTTAATTGATCTCCATTCAATTTCTAGCTATACCTTTTTAAAATTTGTTTTTTTTTTTGTTTTTGTTAAATTAGATTGTTAAAAAATTATTACCAATTTGGTTTTTGTATTAATATCCTATTCTATATTTAAATTAATAATAAATAATTAAAAAAATAAATAGAAACGATATTTTGTTGTTTAAAATATTTGGATGTACTTTGCTACTCTATTAAAGACGACCGCCCCAGTCAAACTGCCAATTAGTCAACTCTCCCTTTTTTTTCTTAATTTTAAATTAATAAAATTTAATTTATTTATAAGGTAAACATCGACCCAACTCTAGTCTTAAGGTATTCCACTTTTTGTCTATCGACTTCCCTAATCACTATTAACCAGAGTTGTTGTAGATCAATGTGATAACTAACTACAGTAAAGCTGCATCAAACTTTTTTTGTTAACATAATGATTCTTTATTCGTTACTTCAGTAATTCACATTACTGTTCAGACTATGTCATCAATCAATTATTAATGATTGTCGAATTTTCGTGTCAGGTTTATTGTTAGTGATACTCACCTATTAGTCGTTGAACCTTCGTAATTATATAATTATATAAATAATTATTCACTTAATTACACTTGGCTGCAAATTGACTGTATTAATTAAATTTTATAGTTTTCTTTGCAATTTATTCGATTTATTTAGACCCCATGCACATTCTAGGGTCTTCCCGTCCCCCTGGAGGTAACCCGCATCTGCACGGGTAATTCAATTTCACTGAGCAAGTTGTAGAGACAGTGAAGCCATCGTTACCTAAAATATAATTATTATTAATTTGTAAATTATAATAATAAAAAATATATTGGACTATATATTAACTAATAAAAAAAATTAGTATAAATCCGTATAGTCTCTAAGCATCTAAATAAAAGATGCTGTTGGTCCACTTACTATTAAAATGAATTTAATAAACTAATAAAATTATCACTCTAATTAATTAAAATTTAATATAATTTAAAGTATTTATAGTTAAAGTATTTCCAACAAATAGGATAATTTTACAATAACATAACGTTTTTCTTATGTTAATTAGTATCGTAAATCTAAAAGTTAATTAGTATCGTAAATCTAAAAGTTTATTAGTATCGAAAATCTAAAAATTTATTAGTATCGAAAATCTAAAAATTTATTAGTATCGAAAATCTAACTCCCCAAAATAAAAATAAAAATAAAAATAAAAATAATTACAAATAAATTATAACAATTAAAGATTAAATATTGTTTTACTATTAAAATTGCTATTGCTATTGCTATTGTTGTATAATAGGTGTAAAACTAAAAATTAAATTAAATTTTTTATATGGATTTTTTAATTCTGCATATTTATTAATTGTTGCTTCTGACATTTTAAATTCTTTTTTAACTTGAGTTAAATTATCAAAAGGACTAGAATAATAAGATTTACCATCTAAATAATAAACAAAAACTTTTTTAGAATGAGGTTGTTTAGTATTATGAGGTAATATATTTTTAATAGAAATAATAAAATTATCTAATTCTAATTGATTTAATTCTGTATAACTAAAAATAAGTTTTTCAGTGTTATTTTTATTTAATAATAGAACTGGTTTAGATTCAAATTTTTTTAAATTTCTTGCTATCACTAATCTATTAATATTAGTTATTGCAGCAGCTTTTAATATTGAAGAATAAATTTTCAAATTACTTCCATCTTCATTATAAACATAAATTTTTTTGCTTACTTTACTATTTAAAATCATTAATTTTCTAGTTTTTAATGTATGAGGATTACCTAATCTGCTACCTGCTATTTTTTGAATGTTATATTCTGGTTTGATAGAATTTAAATAATATTGTTCTATTTCCAAAATTGATTTTTTCTGTTTTTTGTTAGTTAAGTTAGTATCCAATTCAATAAACTTTAAAATTTTAAATCCAAAATTAATATTACCATATTTCAAAAGTGCTTTAGATATTAAACTATGAAATTTATTAAAATCTCTGTTTAAAGTTGCAGGACTTAAATAACAAGATAATCTTCTATACAAATTATTTGAACTTCCGATATAAGTTTTGTTATTTTTTAAATTAACTAATTGATAAATACCAGCTTTTCTTTTTATTTGAGGAGCCAATATTAATCGCGCCATTGTTAGATTTTTATATAAAATGTTTTCATTAGTCATTAGTTAGTTTTTATTATTATTTTATTCTAAAATGCCTTTATTTATACCTTTTTAAATTTTAAATCAATTATCTTTTATTTACCTAACGTTGTATTTACCTAACGTTGTTAACATGAATTTATACTATACTTATTTATAAAATTTTATCTTTATTTAAACGAACTAACAATTAATAATTAACAATTAACAATTAATAACTAATAACTAACAACTAACAAAAAATAAAAAAAAAAATGATAACATTATTTAAATTTTTCCATTTTACCTTGGATAATTATAACTATTTATTTTTTACGATACTAAATTTTTAAAACACGCCTTCAATTATTATTGATACCGGACAACATTTAATTGCCAATTTATTTTGCTACCTTAGGATCCTCATAGTTAAGACCGCTATTAACCAGACTTTCGATTAGTAACAGTTTCCCATTACCTCTCTTATATTAATGGCATCGGGCAAATTTCGACCGCTATACTATGATATTAATCATTGCAGCGATCTGTGTTTTTAGTAAACAGTCGGGGCTTCCGATTCTGTGCCACCGTTAAAAAAAAGTAAAATCCTATTATAAGCATCTGGTCAAATATAACTATTTTACTCTATAACGGTACCTCTTATTGTCAAACTTATGAGGTGAACTTGCCGAGTTCCTTTACAACTTTTAGCTCTACGCCTTAGTATACTCTACCTACGAACCTGTGTCGGTTTAGGGTACAGTAGATATATTTAATTTAGAGACCAAAAATAAAAAAACTTTAGATTAAAAATCAGTTAACAATACACAATTGATATTAATTTGTGACTTGACATTTAATTATATCAGATTAAATTAAATATTATTTAGTATAAAATTAATTACTGTAAAGTATTAATCACATACTAATAAAAAAAAGATAATATTTGTTATATATTTTTGATAGTTAATTATTATTTACTATAAATTGCCCCAAAATATTAAAATAGCAAATATCAATATCCAGATAGATAAATAGAGATTTAATATTTGATTATTAAAAATTATCAAAACAACCTTAAATAAATAAATTTAAAATAAGACTGATTTAACTTTAAAATAATTTTAGGCTCTGTTTATTTAAAAAAATAACAAAATAAAATTTAACAAGTAAATTATTAAAGGGTAAATTAAATATGTATAACTTGTATTTCCTGGTCTATTTGTCAAGGTCGATAGACTTTCAGTTACGAACTCATCAGATAAAACTTTGGTTTTACTCCTTAGAGGCTGCAATCACATAAGGCGGTTTAACCTTTCCTTATAACCCTTTCGTATTCGGCGAGAAGTATTATAACTTCTTTTTACGTTACTCCTTTTTTCCCAAAATTTATAACTAGAATTTTTATAATTTAAACTAAAACCAGTGTTTAATATATAAATTATAATAAAATTAATCTTTTTTTAAATCATGTAATTCTAAAAATTGACTTAATTTATATTTTCTTTTGTGTCCTTTATTATGAATATTATAAGATTTTTTTATGAAATTAATTAAATAGGTTTTTTTAATTTGTCTTTCTTCATTAGAAATAGCTGTTTTATAATCAAATTCTTTGTTTAAATGTTTTATTAAACCTTCTTTTCATAAAGCATATAATGCAGCTTTTGAACTTAATAAACCTTTATCAATTTTTCTATATATCTTTAATGAATCTACTAATGGAATAATTATATAATTTAAATCATCCCTTTTGCTAATTACTAACCGACATCAAGTTTTATTTTTAATTTCTATTTTTCCACAATCTAACCTTAATCTTATTAAAATCAAAATGTGTAAATCATCAATACTTGTAGTAATACTAAATCCAAAAGTATAAATACTAGTAGAACTTAAATATTAGATATAAAATGATCAATTTTTATTAGGCTGCACACTATCCATGAGTTTGTTATTTTTTTTGTTTATAAATTAAATGGGAAAAAGACTTTGTCTTATTATAAATTTATTTTTATAATTTAAACGTTAAGTCGTTGAAATCAATATAAAAAATATTTTTATATATTTGATTAGCTAGTTGCTCTTATTTTATATATTGTTAACAATAAAAATTTGTAATATAAAATATCATTAAATGTGTAAAAAATTTTTAAGTACTAATATTTAATTTTTAGATTAATTTTTCTTTTTTCATTTATTTAATATAAAGTTTCTAGCTTATAGTTTAATTTTTCTGGCACTAGTAATTTTTTAATGTCAGCATTCTCTCTTCAGTAACCTAAAAACAATGAAACACTGTTTAATAAATAGTTTGACTGAATGTTCTACTACCTAAATTAAGAATAAAAAAGTAAAATTAAACATAAATTATGTTTTTTATATAAAATATAAAATATAAAATATAAATTATAAAATATAAAATATAAAATATAAAATATAAAATATAAAATATAAAATATAAAATATAAAATATAAAAAATTTTTATTCAAAATTAACACGATATCGGTTGATTACTTAAGACCCGTTAAATTTTCGGCGCTGCGATCTAACTGCTGATGCGTTGTTACAAACGATCATTATAAGTAGCGACTCAGATTTATTTATAATTGGCTCTTTATCCAATTTTCAATAATTCACATTATTGCTTAGACTATGTCATCATTAACTAAAAAATAAAACTAATTTTAAAATTAATTAATGTTGGGTTTTCGTGGATGGATTATTGTTGGTTACTCACCATCTAGTCGTTGAACGGTTTTTTCTTTAAGCTAAGGAGAAAATTTTAACTTCCTTAATCAGATGAAAACTTCGCTGCAAATTGTCTTACTAAAAGATTTTCTTGCAATTTACCCAATTTTCTTAATTTTGTTTAATTTTACATTAAGGGGCTGAAATTTAACCCGATTATATTTATAATGATTGTTTTTTAGCATAATAAATAAATACTATTTTTTAAATACAATTTATGTATCCCCTCATTAAATTGAAGAATAAGGGTTTAAATTAGTTTTTATTTAACTTGAATGAATTTGATGCAATAATTTAATATATTCTAATTTAGTCATTTGTCGTCTTTTACCTTCTTTATTAGCATTATAAGCCAAATCAACTATATCTATTTTATTTTTAAGTGTTAAAGGGTTTAGTTCCTTCAACATTAAACTAATTTTTTTAAATATTTTATAATGACCTGCTCTTTCAGAAAATAATGGATTCTTATCCATAAATGGAATTATTACATTTAAGATTTGATTTAAACCATGAACATAATAATAAGAATAAGTATCTGTCTTTTTTTGTATAGAACCTACTCCTTTAAATTGTTCTAAGATAGCTTTTAATAAAGGAATAGAAGCAGTATCAGTAGTAATACTAAACCTGTTTTAATTTCTCCATTTTTTTGAACAGAAACCCTAAAAGATCCATCTGTTTGAGTTAAACCTGTAACATAACCAGGCGAAAGAGTAAAATTTAAAATTTGATCCATATTTATTGTATTCATTGTTGTAGCAGTATTGTATATTTTTTTTTAAATAAGAAAATAAAAAGGGCAGTTATTTTATCTGCATTTTTTTATTAGTTCAATTATTTTCATAATTGCTAGACTATTTCATATCTCTTAAATTTAAATTATTAAAAGTTAAAGCGTATAGTCGTTGAAAATTAATAAATAATTTCTTGCAAGTTTTCCATTTCATTTTAGTTTATATGTTTTTTATTTTACTATTTTTATTATAGTTAAAACATTTTTAGGGGTTTCTTGCATAAGGCTTAGTTTTTTATAGTGAACCCAGTAGTCAAAATTAATTAATTTAGGCTCACTTCACAGCTGTATACGATTAGCTACATCCTTAATTTCACTTAATAATCATTTGGGCAAATTAAAAAAAAAAATGATCTTTATCCACAAAATAATCTCCTAATATTTCGAAAAAGATAAAGGATTTATATTATGCAATGTCCTGGTTATGGTGTAAACCTGTGGCTTATAGTATAAGAATTAAATGTTTTTGTTATTAAAATGTAAAATAGTTAAGCATCAAGCCAGAAAGTATTGTAAATAAATAAAAAATAATAATAATTATTATATTTAAATACGTAAAAAAAAAGTAACTGATTTTGATCTGACCCCTTAAACTAAATTAAATAAATATTCAAATTTAAAATTTACTATTTATTCATAGACAGTAGAACTAAATTTAACGTTTCTACCTTTATTCATACCTTTTGAAATACTCAACATTTTATTTCTTCCTTCTATTGTACTATAATATTTAATATATGATAAATGTATTAAGGTTATCCAATCTTCAAAATCAAATGCTTTAGTTGTAAATAAAGGATATTTATTAAAAAAAGGAATTACTATATTTTTATTTAAAGTTTTAGTGTTAATTACAAAACTAATAACTGAATTAAGACCTTTATTTTGTCTTTCATTAAAATATTTTTGAGTTGAATTTAAGCTACCATTCACAGTTAAAGGATATAATTTACCACACTTGAAAAATTTAATAAGTAAAGTCATAATATGAAAATCATGTACGTTTTGATAAATAGAAAAAGCACAAACATTACTATTTCCTTTTTGTCGTATATGAAAATTAAAATTACCCTCTCCATCTGCAAAAGCCATAACTCATTCGGGTTTTAAATCTATTCTAGATGCTTGATCTAAACAAAATTTTCATTTGTCTAAAAACGGTCGTTTAGTGTTCATTTTACTAATAATATTAATAAGTTTATTTATACCTTCTTCATTTAAATGTTCTTTAGAATTAATAAGTAAAATAGCTTTTTTAAAATCTAAGTAATTTAAATGTTTTGAAGTGACTAAAGGGTAATTATTAAAATGTGGAATTACTAAAGTCAATATATCTTTAATATTACTAATTTTAAATCTTGATACAGTTTTTGTTTTATTCGTAAATTTAATGGAACCTTTATCATTAAAAAATTCTTTTAATGAGTACAATAGATTAATTGAATTAGAGTGTTGTTTTATTTCAACTGAAAAAGTCACCGAATATCCAGTTTTCATTTTAACATTAGGATAAACTGAAATATTGAAACATCCTTCACCATCGTAGTAACCAGTTACATTTAACAGGTGTAATTTGTGTTTATTATTAAATATCATTGTTTTCATTTTTTTATTTGTCTTTAT
>Ga0209735_1000009_pt1 | contig 26915 bp, 30 predicted proteins | sample BlaSpr_A8_Ref_M2_FD_187990 | JGI IMG/M metagenome (GOLD analysis project Ga0209735, IMG submission 187990) | Forest soil microbial communities from Thunder Bay, Ontario, Canada - Black Spruce, Ontario site 2_A8_Ref_M2 (SPAdes) (version 2) | ecosystem: Environmental > Terrestrial > Soil > Boreal... | reverse complement strand
ATTCACACCCACTCCCATTGACGCGCGCTCGCATTCGCCGCACACTGCCTCTCACAACTTCGGCTCAGGGATCTTCTGCCGGAGCGAAAAATCTTCACTTGCCTTCCTGCGATAGCCGTGATACCTATAGCGAAGGAAAAGCGAAATAGCGAAAGGTCTCTCTGTCCCTATGCCCGCTGATTCCACTCTCGAACGCCCCCTCCCCTCCAACCTCGACGCGGAGCGTTCCATCCTCGGCGCCATCCTCTTCGATAACAATGCCCTCAATACCGCCATCGAAGCCCTCAAGCCCGACGATTTTTTCATCCCCCAGCACCGCAACATCTTCACCCGCATGATCGCCCTCGGCGAAGCCCAGCAGGCCATCGACCTCGTCACCCTCACCGAAGAACTCCACCGCCGCAGCGAACTCGACGCCTCCGGCGGCGCGCCCTATCTTGCCTCGCTTGTCGATGGCATGCCCCGCGTCACCAACGTCGAGCATTACGCGCGCATCGTCAAAGAAAAGTCCATGCTGCGCAACCTGATCCACGCCACGCACAACATCCAGCAGCGCGCCTTCGAAGGCGAAGACGGCGCCGACGCCATCCTCGATAACGCCGAGTCCAGCATTTTCGCGATCGCTGAAGACCGCGTCAAAGCCGGCCTCATCCCGGTCAAAGACATCGTCCGCGACAATTTCGAACGCCTCGAAAAAATCTTTCGCGAGGGCAAAAGCGTTACCGGCATCTCCACCGGCTACGGCGAACTCGACAAGCTACTCTCCGGCCTGCAGCCTTCCGAACTCATCATTCTCGCCGCGCGCCCCTCACAGGGAAAAACCGCGCTCGCCCTCAATCTCGCCGAAAACATCTCCATCCGCGGCGGTCTCCCCTGCGCACTCTTCAGCCTCGAAATGTCCAAGGAATCCCTGCTACAGCGCCTGGTTGCTTCCGTCGCTCAGGTCGACGCCCACAAATTCCGCTCTGGCCACCTCAGCCGCGAAGACTGGCGCCGCATGACCGAAGCTCTCGGCACGATTTCCTCCGCGCCCCTCTGGGTGGACGATGCCGGTTCCACAAGCGTTCTTGAAATTGGAGCCAAGGCCCGCCGCCTCAAGCGCGACAAAGGCCTCTCCCTCGTCATCGTCGATTATCTTCAGCTCATCACCGCACGCGGCCGCTTCAGCTCCCGCCAGGAAGAAGTCGCCAGCATCTCCCGCGGCCTCAAGGGCCTCGCCAAGGAATTGCAGATCCCCGTCCTCGTCCTTAGCCAGCTCACCCGCGCGCCCGAACGCGAAGAGCGCGGTCCGCAGCTCTCCGACCTCCGCGAATCCGGCGCCATCGAACAGGACGCCGACGTGGTCATGTTCATCTACCGCCCCAACTTCTTCAACCTCAACGCCACGCCCGAAGAGCGCGATATGGCCGACATCCTCATCGCCAAGCAGCGCAACGGCCCCACCGACAAAGTAAAATTCGTCTTCCGCAGCCGCCTCACCCGCTTCGAGGAAGCCGCCCCCGATGCCTTCTCCCAATTCTCCGGGCCCGACGAACAGTAGCGGCAAGCTTCAGCCTGCCAGGAATTCCGCCCAAGTAAGATAGCTACACAAAAATTAAATGACGGAGCTCTCCAATGACCACAACCTGGAAACCTGAAAACTACAATTCCGTTTCCGTCTACATCGTCGCGGACAACGCGCAGCACGTCGTCGACTTCCTGAAAAACACTTTCGACGCCACAGCCCTCCGCCGTTTCGATGCCCCCGACGCCTTCTCCCAATTCTCCGGCGGCGATGAAATGTAACGGCAGCGGCTGGCCCACGCCTCGGCCAATCGCATCGCATAATTGCAATCGCGCTGTTTGCGGCATCACGACTGAACACCAGCGAGCTTCTCGCCTCTACTCAGCATTGTAAGCACAATTGTGTTTGTTCGATTTGTGCGCTATACCACCCGTTGCCCAGGAGGTGCGTAATGCGAAACGCTTTGGCGTTGTCATCGGCGGGTGGAGTGTTTCGGAAATCTCGGATGACTTGGTTCTTCACCAATACGAGAGTTGTGAAGGTTATATGAGGCGTCGTGCGCTGTTGAAGAGCCTTCTGGGCTTGGCCGGGCTCATGCTATATCCACGCGCTCTCCCGCAGGAGCCTCTCCAACCAGGATCCCAACAGACTTCTCGGGATAAAGCTTGGGACATCCTTCGCGCTGGCGCAAAGGCGTTGAATTTCGACAAACGTGCCAACGCCGTCCAGTCTTTGGGCCTGACCTCCGGAGACTCTGAAGCGACGCAACTCGCGGAAGAGGCACTGCATGACAAGGAACCAACGGTTCGCGCCGCCGCAGCCAAAGCCCTGGGCGCGATGCGCTCCACTAAGTCGATCCCATTGCTCCAGGGTGCCTTGTCCGACAAAGACATTTCAGTTTGCCTGGCCGTCGCTCATTCCCTCACCCAGCTCAAGGAAAACTCTGGCTACGACCTTTACTACGCGGTACTGATGGGCGAGCGGAAAGGAGGAAAGAGTCTGATTGCCGACCAGATGAACGACCTGAAAACCCCGGAGAGGGCCATTAAATTTGCTTTTGACCAGGGTATCGGCTTTCTCCCTTACGCCGGATACGGAACGGAGGTGGTGCGCGCCTGGAAGAAAAGAAACACAACACCGACGCGTGCGGCAGCGGCAAGGGAGTTGGCTGAAGACCCGGACCCGCGCACCAGCCGCGCTCTCGCCACAGTTGTTTCCGACAAGAGCTGGGTGGTCCGTGCTGCTGCGCTCGAAGCGATGGCCAAGCGTGGCGATCCGGCTCTTCTCGAGAGTGCGGCGCAGCAGATGTCCGACAAGAAGGACATTGTTCGCTTCTCCGCTGCCGCCGCAGCCCTTCATCTTTCCCATATCGCAGACGAGCGTAGTCAGAAGAACCGGTAAGCACTGGTGCGCCGGCTCCGCTCAACGTTGTGTCCAGCCCGTACGGTGGCGCGGCTATCACCAGCGCATCCGCGGTCAAAATCTGCCCTCAACCCGGGCTTATGTGCTTTCTGGACACAGCGCGTCTCTCTTGCCACGCCAGCTCCTCCCTTGACCGACCTCCTCCGTTGTCAGCCATCCGTATCTACTTGCCTGACAAAGAGTTGTGTAGCTTCGCCAAGTTTCCGCAATCGGCCTCGTGGCCCCATAATTGCACTCCCCCTGTTGTCATTCTCGCTAGCGGCGCCCCATCCCGGCTTTTCACCGTTGCGCTTGAATGCCGTACACTAGTTCTTTCAGGAAATTTCATGACCCGCAGCCAGAAAAATTCGAGTCCCCCCGATTTTATCGGCCGCCCCGTCTGGGCCGAAGTTTCGCTCTCCGCGCTAACCGGAAATCTTCGCGCCATCCGCAATTACGTGAACCCGGCCACCGAAAAGCGCAAGACGCCGCGAAAAGTTCTCTCCATCGTGAAGGGCAACGCTTACGGCCACGGCGGCCCGCAAGTCGCCAAGGCTCTTGAAAAGGCCGGCTCGGACTGGCTCGGCGTGGCCTCCGCCGGCGAAGGCATCGAGATCCGCAAGGCCGGCGTTCGCACGCCGATTCTCGTTCTCGGCGGTTTCTGGCCCGGTGAAGAAAAAAATCTTCTCCACCACAAATTGACTCCGGCGATCCATCGCTGCGAGCAACTTCTCGCATTCGAAGCCGCCGCCGCGAAGCTGCGCAAGAAAAATGTCCCCATGCAACTCAAGATTGACACCGGCATGAACCGCCTCGGCATCCTGCCGAAAGACGCCGATTGTTTCGCACGGCAACTTGCGAAGTGCAAGCACCTGACCCTGGCCGGCACTTTTACCCATCTCGCCTCTTCCGAAGTTTTGACCGACTCGGAACTTGGTCATCAGACGCAGCAACAACTCGATCGCTTTTACTCGACCGTCGAGCGCCTCCGCTCTCTCGGCGCGGACCCCGGCGTCCTCCACCTCGCCAACAGCGCCGCCATTGCCGCGCGCCCCGAAACCTGGGCTGACATGGTGCGCCCCGGCGCGATTCTCTACGGCTATCATCCCGGTTTCGATCCCCCAGAACGCCGCAGTGAATTCGAAAAGAAATTGCCCCTGCGTCCGGTGATGAGTCTACGCGCGCGCCTCATGAGTGTCCGCTGCATCGCCTCCGGCGAAGCCGTCGGCTACGATGCCACCTGGATTGCCCGGCGCCCGTCGCGCATCGCCGTTCTTTCCGCCGGTTATGCCGACGGCGTTCATCGCTCGCTTGGAAATCGCGGCGTCGTTTACATTCGTGGCCACGTCGCGCCGATCATCGGCATCGTTTCGATGGATGTGGTGATGCTCGACGTCACCGATGTTCCCGACGCCGCGGTTGGCGACGTCGCCACGCTCTATGGCACCGACGGCAACGACGTCTATCCGGCCAATGTGGTGGCTCGCAGCATCGGCACGGTCACATCCGATTTGATCAGCGGCGTCAGCCAGCGCGTCCCGCGTTTCTATCTGCCATGAAACTTCGATTTCGGCTCTTTCTTACTCAGACTTGACGTAACGCTAATTCAAGAGTATACAGTCCATCACGTGACCTGCTCCGGCAGGAAGGGCTCTTTCCTCTGGTTGCCTTCTTTGCTCCCATGCTCCACGGAGCGGTTGACCGTAAGCCGTACCGTGAGGTCTTATGAACGGTCCAGGGTCCATGCAAGCCGGCAGTCCTCTTTCGGATTCATCGTTGTCCAGATCCGTATCCAGATCGAAGTTGTCCGGATTACGCGGCCAGGAGTGGGATTTCTGGGTCTTCCGCCTTGCGTTGTTCAGCGCCTCTGTCTCGCTCTGTTTCGCCCTGCACCCGTTCAATCTCCACGGACTTCCCGCCGTCGGTCTCGGCTTCTTCATCGCCATGGTGATCCTCCTTGCCGAGTTAAGGCTTCGTCACGCTGAAATCAGCGGGCTTGTGGGAGGCGCGATCGGCGTGGTCCTGGGCCTGCTCGCGTCCCTCCTGATTACCCTCGTTGTTTCCCGCACCTCGGAACCCGAACCAACCAAGTCCTTCCTCGAGTTTGCATCGCTGCTCTCGCTGGGCTACCTCGGCCTGGTGATCGGCACTCGGCGAGGGCGCGACATGCGGCATATCTCGTTACCCGGACCGGTGAATGTCGCCGCGCCGGCCCCCTCATCGCTGATGAAGCTCGTAGACACCAGCGTGCTCATCGATGGCCGCATCGTGGATATCTGCGAAACTCACTTTCTGGACGGTACGCTGGGCTTGCCTCGCTTCGTTCTTCACGAGTTGCAGATGGTTGCCGATTCTTCCGATTCCTTGAAGCGGCAGCGTGGCCGCCGCGGCCTGGAAGTTTTGCAGCGCATGCAGAAAATGCCTGGGCTCGAGATTCGCGTGCTGGATGACGATATTTCCGGTCACGCTGGCGTGGACCAGAAGCTCGTCGAATTGGCCCGGCGCACCGGCTCCAAGATTGTCACCAACGATTACAACCTCAACAAGGTTGCGCGCGTCCAGAATATCCCCGTGCTGAATATCAACGAGCTCGCCAACGCCTTGAAGCCCGCCGTGCTCCCCGGCGAATCCATGCGCGTCCTCATCCTGCGGGAAGGGAAGGAATCCACCCAGGGCGTGGCGTATCTCGATGACGGCACCATGGTGGTCGTGGATGGTGCGCGCCGACTCATCAACCGCACCGTGGACATCCTGGTCACTTCCGTCCACCAGACGCCCGCTGGCAAAATGATTTTCGGCCGCCTCGACGAGCGCACCGACTCCGGCTCAGTCCGCGCAGCGTCCGCCGCTGCTGGCGCTCGCCCCGAAGCGGCAATCGGTGGCAACGGCCATTCCCTGCGTCAGCCGCGCCCCGAACCCTCCGCCGCGATTGACCCTCCAACAATCAATCACTACCCCGACCCCGAATCCGTGTAGGGCCCGCCTTCCGAGGCGGGCCGTTCTTGGCTCACGCCCCCGTGTCTAGCGCCAGATCCTCTTTTTCCAGATGCAGGTATCCCTGCAACACCGCCACCACCAGCGCATGATCATCCCGCTGCGGTAATCCGGAAACCGCAATCGTTCCCACGCATCCCGTCCCCACAAGCAGAATCGGGAAACACCCGCCATGCGCCGCATAGTCCTTCAGCTCAAGACCAGTAGCGGCGTGCAGTGTGGTATGCGCGCGCTCATATTTCAGCCCGATGGCGTAGGAACTCCGGTGATACCGCATCACCACATTCCGCTTGCGGCGAATCCAGTCCCAATTGTCCGGCGTAATCCCCGCCATCGAGAACGAGAAAAGGGACAGGCCATGGAGCTGAATGTCGATGGCCACCGAAACTTTCCGCTTCTCCGCCGCTCCCTTCAGGGCAGTCCCAATCGCCCAAGCCGCCTCCGAATCAAAATGCTTGAATTGCAGCCGCTTTTCTTGCAGCGCAATTTTTTCGAGATCCTGATCGATGCTCATGATATTTCCGTTTGGAAAACAGGGAATCGCACGGAATCTCCTCGTCAAAGATTCCGTATCATAACGCGAATCTCTTCCCACCATTCAATCAGCTGGCATTTTGAATCATCGCGCACTTGTGGCACAGCCATTCCTGGCTGTGCGCTTTTCCCAACCAATTCCTCCCACCAAGCCACCATCTCCCAATCCACCCTCCACCATTTTTCTTCCACCCCTCTCTTGCGGTACACTCTCCCTTCTGCATCCCGCGCTTGGGCCCGCAAGGTGTCGCTTCAGCCGGTCTGCTGTCATGCTATGGGTCAAATCACAGCCATTCTTCCTGCTGCTGGTCTCGGAACACGCATGGGCGCCGAGACGCCTAAGCAGTTTCTGGAACTCGACGGCGTGCCAATCGCCATTCTCAGCCTCCGCCGCATCGCTTCCTGCCCGCTGGTCACGCAAATCATCGTTGCCACCCGCCAGGACGGCATCGAAAAGCTCGAAGCCCGCCTCCGCCAGGAAAAGTTCAAGCAACCGGTGCGCGTGATTAAGGGTGGCGACTCCCGGCAGGAGTCCGTAGCCGCGGCGCTGAAGCTGGTTTCGAACGACACGGAGCTTGTCCTGATCCACGACGCGGTTCGTCCGTTTGTTTCCATCGAACACATCACCCGCGTGATCGAAGAGGCGCGCCATTGCAAAGCCGCCATCGTCGGCATTCCGGCCATGGATACGGTGAAGGAAGTGAAGCGCGCCAGCCTTCCCGAAGATGTCGCGCTTATCACCAGCACGGTCCCGCGCGAACGCATCGTCCTCGCCCAAACGCCTCAAGTGTTCGAAACCCGCCTCCTGAAAGAAGCCTTTGCCAGCGCCGAAGCCGATGGCGTCAACGCCTCCGACGAAGCCGGCCTTGTCGAGCGCCTTGGTTACGACGTCCACGTGATTCACGGCTCCGAGCGCAACATCAAAATCACCAAGCCCACCGACATGGAGCTCGCCCGCTTCTACCTCCAGCTCGAGCAGAAAAAAGCATGAGCGTTCGCTGCGGCATCGGCTACGACCTGCATCGCCTCGCGGAAGGCCGCAAGCTCATCATCGGCGGCATCGAAGTTCCCTTCGACAAAGGCCCCGTCGGACATTCCGATGGCGACGTAGTGGCCCATGCACTGTGCGACGCGTTACTGGGCGCGGCGGGTCTGGGAGACATCGGCACGCATTTCCCCGACACGGACCCCAAGTGGAAGGGCGCGAACAGCCTCCTCTTCCTGGAGCACGCGCGCAAATTGCTCGACGATAAGCATTTCGTCATCGAGTACGTTGACGCCGTCGTCATCCTCGAGCGTCCAAAACTCGGCCCTCATTTCCCCAAAATGCGCGAAGCCCTCGCCAAAGCCCTCCGCGTCCCCGCCGAAAAAATCCACCTCAAAGCCAAAACCAACGAAGGCGTAGACGCAGTCGGCCGCGGCGAAGCCATAGCCGCCCATGTAGTAGCCACCCTTTCCACGTAGCGGCCACCTTCAGGTGGCCCCGCTTGGCTTGCTCATCCTGTTGTAGGGCCCCCCGTCCGCGGCGGGCCGTTCTTAATGCGCTAAACTCTCCCCATGCCCCTCAACGATTACCTCGCCGAACATCCCCCGCACCCAAATCCCTATTCCGCAACCGACATCATCACTCTTCTCCACGAAAACCATTGGCTAACCACCACTCCCACTCCCGAGCACCTCGCCTGGGCCGAACGCGCCGCCCAACTTCTCGGCCACTATGCAGAAGACCGCGCCGCCCTAGCCAATCTCTTCCGTCTCGTCTTCCACTACGATGCCGCCCAAATCCTGCAATCCCCCGACGCCCACGCCGCCATCTCCCGCTACGCCGCACGCGACGTCATCCGTCATCTCGCCCTTCTGCTCCTCGACCCCGCGCCCTTCACCTCCGAACGCTTCAAAGAAATCGTCACCGAGCTAAAAGAAAAACTCGAACTCCGCAGCCGCGATCTCTTCCACCCCATCCGCCTTTCCCTAGCCGGCCGCGTCGGCGATGGCGAACTCGACCGCGTAATCCTTCTCCTCGACGAAGCCGCCGCCCTCCCCTTCGCCGTTCCCGTAAAATCCGTCCACACCCGCATCCTCGAGTTCTGTTCCGCTCTAGACTAAATAGCCGCATCTTGCCTCGGCTTCTCAGCGTCCTCTGCGTTAAATCTTTCTTTCTTCCTCCCCAAACTTTCAACTTTGAACTTTCAACTGTAAACTCTCTTCCCATGGATCGTCTCACCGGCATTCACGCCATCCGCGAAGCCCTCGAAGCCGGCAGCGCTTTCGACCGCATCCTCATCGCCAAGGGCCGCCAGGACACTCGCGTCGAAGAAATCGTGCAACTCGCCCGCGCGCAAAACATCCCCGTGCGTTTCGAGGACCGCAGCCAGCTCGATCGCCTCGCCAACTCCCGCGATCACCAAGGCGTCGTAGCCATCGCCGCCGCCCGCCCCCCGGCCACGCTCGAAAGTCTCCTCGACCACGCCAACAAATCCAAAGGCCAGATCGGCCTAATCGTTCTCCTCGATGGCGTTGAAGATCCCCACAATCTCGGCGCCATCATCCGCACCGCCCTTGCCGCGGGCGCCCACGGCATCATCATCCCCGAACGCCGCGCCGCAGGCCTAACGGACACGGTCGCGCGCGCGTCAGCGGGCGCGTTAGCGCATCTGCCTGTAGCGAAAGTGACGAATCTCGTCCGCGCAATGGAAGATTTAAAGGAAGCAGGCTACTGGCTCGTAGGCCTGGATGAAACCGCCGAAAAAAGCTACACCGATACCGACTACACAACGCCCACAGGCATCGTCATGGGCGGCGAAGGCAACGGCCTCCACGAACTAACCCGCAAGCGCTGCGACTTCCTCGTGTCGCTACCCACGACCGGCCCCGTAAAATCCCTCAACGTAAGCGTAGCCACCGGCGTAGTCCTCTTCGAAGCCCTCCGCCAGCGCCACAGCAAGCGTACTCTGTAGTCAGGTATCAGCAATCAGAAAGAGAGACTCCGCTTCTCTGCCAATAATGCCCGCCAATCGGGGCTGTTGGGAGTATTGAGTATTAGGATCAACTTCTCCGGTAAGCCGACTTACCGGGAGTTGGCCAGTCGAAAGCACGTCCGTCGGAAAGAAATCTTACCGAGCACGCACGATATAGAGCCTCTGAAAATCCGGCGAGGAGACCATGAATTTGTTCCGGTTCTGCCAATCTAGCCAAGCTTGAAATTGAGTTTGATGCTGTGCAAGCCACTGACTAAACTCGTCAGGACGTGCGCTCTGAAAGAGCCAATAGTTGTAAGCCTCAAAGTGGCCTGCCGTTATGACGGCCTGTTGCCAGCGAATCAAGTCATTTGGTGCGATTTTCTTTTGCGCTAAGAGCGCGAGCTGATTCTTGCGAATGTCGGACAGCTTGTGGATGGTAAGGGGCTTGACGTTGCTCCCAAATGGAACAGCGCCCATCAGAAAGGCGATCTCGAATTGCAGCTCGAACGGCGGCTGCTTTTGCGGGGCCTCAGCGTTTTCAGTGAGATCTGCGGACACGCTGGTACCTTTGACGGAGAGAACCTTGTCGTACCATTCGAACATCAAAGAGCCCTCCTGGCTCACGTGCCCCTTGTCGGACGATAGATTGCAGAACACTTCCCCGTAAATCAGAGCCCATACTTTTTCCGTCGTGTTTCCAAAGGAAGTTGCTAGCAATTCGTATGGTTCAGGCCGGGAGTACTCTTTCAGCGCGTTTTCTTCCATCTCCTTGAACTGGTTGGGTTGAATTTGGGTAGGGGCACCCTTCTGGATGGCCTTGTAGTACGAGGAACTCTGACAAAGAGCGACGGTGGATAAAGCAAGAAAAACGAATAGACAAACAACAGTTCTGTTCATGAGTAACCTCGCGGATTGGGTCTCATCTTATCCCCTCTTCCAGCAAAAAGGCTGTTCGTTTATCTTCAGCGCTTACCAGACGAGTGGGTACCAGTCCCAGCACGGCTGTCCTCAGCTTCCTGTAGTCGAAAACGTATGAGTTGAAAGGAAACCATTAGGAAAAAACGCTGGGTTAGGGAGCGCTTTCACGCGTCATAGTTCATCAGCGAAAACACATCAATTCCCGGCAACTTCGCCCGGCCCTTCAGAAAATTCAACTCCACCGCAAACGCCGCGCCCTCCACGACCCCGCCCAACGAGCGGATCAACTGCACCGCCGCCGCCGCCGTTCCTCCCGTAGCCAGCAGGTCATCGCAAAGCAATACGCGCTGCCCTTTCTGTACTGCATCCTCGTGCACTTCCATTGAGTCCGTCCCATATTCGAGCGCATAAGAAATCTTCGCCGTCTTCGATGGCAGTTTGTTCGGCTTGCGCACCGGCACAAATCCCGCATTCAGCCGGTACGCCAGTGCCGGCGCAAAAATAAATCCGCGCGCCTCAATCCCCGCCACAAGGTCAATCGTGTGCCCCTCATAATGCCCGCACAGCCGGTCGATCATCGTGTGAAAACCCTTCTTGTCCTTCAGCAGCGTCGTGATGTCGTAAAACAGGATTCCCGGCTTGGGATAATCCGGAATTTCGCGGATCAACTTCTTCAAATCTTCCATTCGTTCGACTCCTGATTATTCCGTGAATTCAACCGTGAAATTCCCCACGTATCGTGCCTCAACGTCACCCGGTTCTTCGGCCACGTGCGACACCTGCGCCATCATCGGCCCTCGCTCCAGCGCGTTGCGCAGCTTCTCCAATTCCTCGGCTGTGCCCATCGCGAAAACTTCCACGCTGCCGTTGCGGCGGTTTCTCACATATCCGTCCAAATTCAGTTTTCCCGCGGTGTGCTCCACGAAATTCCGGTAGCCCACTCCCTGAACACGACCCGTGACGACGTAGCGACGTGCGACCATCCCCTCACTCACAATATTCAGAGTTTATCAGAGCCTCCGCCAGTTCTTCCAAATCGCCGCCCGCCCGTGCGGCCATTGCGTTACACTTGCGTTTGGGCGTCAGGCGGCGCAATCCTCCGCTCCTCGCATCCAAATCCATATGAATCGCTCCGCTGCAAATTTCGTGAACTTGCCATCGCTCCGCCGAATTTGGCCCGCTATCCTCGTGGGATCTTTTCTTGCTCTCCAATATGCAGCCGCGCAAGAAAACCCTTCCGGCCCGCTCGCTCCTCCGCCCGAGCACAAAATTGAGCGCGTCGTCGGCGTAGCCCAACCGGAAGCGCCGCCCTCCCTGCCGCCCGCCCAGATCATCAGCGCGTTCACGAAAAAAGAGGATTTGTATCAGGCCGAACGGCCGCTTTACTCCTATCGCCGGACCGTGCGCATCCAGGAATTTGGCCCCGATGGAAAACCCGCCGGCGAATACAACGCCACCTACCAGGGAGTGCGCTCCAGCAGCGGCCAGCTCTATGAAAAAGCCCTCGCCGCGCCGGAATCCTCGCTGCAATATCTGCAGTTCGAGCCCGATGACGCGCACTATCTCGGCAGCGTCCCGGCCTTTCCTTTAACCACCGACCAGCTCGCGAAATACAATCTTAAATTCCTTAGCAGTGAACAGGTCGACGAAATCGATTGCTACATTTTCGAAGTTCATCCCAAGACGCTCGACCGTAAGCACCCGCTCTTCGACGGCATCCTCTGGGTGGATCAGAAGTATCTGGAGGTCGTGAAAACGTACGGCAAGTGGGTTACCGACCTGGGCCCGATGCACACGGGCAGTTTGCCGTTCAACATGTTCGAAACGTATCGCGAAAATGTGGACGGCAAATACTGGTTCCCCAATTATTCGCGCGCCGATGACGTTTACAAATTAAAAGACCACGAAGTTCCCGTCCGCGTCACCATCAAATGGTCCGACTTCAAGCCCTACCCGCCCGTCGAAGTCTCGCAGCCCGCGACAACTCCGCCGCCCGCCGCCGCGCCCGCCGCCAAACCCTGACACTTCGTCCATTGCAGATCATTCCTTCGGACCTGAGGCCTCTCACTGGTTTGCATCGCCGTACAATTCGCGCAATAACTTCGGCAACTCCTCCAGCCCATTCAACAAAATCTCCGGCCGCACCGCCCGCAACCGTTTCTCCGTCGGAAACGGCCCCAGCACCGCAATCGCCCGCACGCCCGCCGCCCGTGCCATTTCCACATCCTCCGGCGTATCTCCCACGTACACGCAATGGGGCGCCTCCGCCTTCATCTCTTTCAGTGCTTTCAATAACGGCGCCGGATGCGGCTTCTTCTCCTCCGTGTCCCCTCCTAGCACTCGCGTGCGAAACACGCGGGTCAGGCGAAATTGCCGCAGTTGCCGGCTCACCCGCTCGCGATCGCCGCTGCTAACCAACCCAAGTTTGTGTCGCATATTCAACTGCGCCAGCACTTTGCGCGTCGCCGACATCAGCTTGGAGGGATGCTTCGTGTAATACGCCCGCCAGACCCGATCCGCTTCGTCCCAGCGATCCCCGGGAATTCCTGCCGCCCGATAAACCACATACCAGTCCGGCGAATAATGCTGCTCCAGCTCCGCCAGCCCCCAATTCACTCCCATCTCTCGAAACATCGCGAGGTAGGCTTGTGAATCGGCGTGATAAGAATCGAGGAGCGTGCCATCCCAATCGAACAGCACACCTTGAAGCACGGGCCGGAGAGTCATCGCCACCAGAGTAGCAGAAACACCACGGGTGAGAGGATTAGGAGCGGAAAATCGGGCTGAGGAGCGATTGTCAGTCAGCGGCAGAAAAGCGTCCGGGGATGTTGTCGTCCCGGTCAAACGCAAAGTCATCAAAACTCACGGCGATCCCGAACCAGCCCGGCATATTAGCCGGTTCCACGCGCTTCACATGCGCTTTGGAGGAGACCACGACGTTTCCATAGCCCAGCGGACGGCTAACCAATACGATATCCAGCTCAATTTCGGTTTCCAACCCCAGGGACTTCGGGCATAGAAAAAACACCCCGGAAGAACTGATATCCCGCGTCACCAGGGTTATGGGGTAATCCTCAAGAACTCCACTCACGCTCCTGAGCTTCAGGGGCAGCCTCAGGGATGCGCGTGGGCACTCCCGCAACTCCAGATGGACCCCGACAACATGGGTGGGCACCCGGACAAAGCGCCGAGGCTGCGGCGCACGCAACAGCGGCATCACCCGCAGCGCAGGTGTCGGCGAGGCGGCTGGCGCCTCTGGAAGCGAAATAGCAGGCGCGGCGGCGGTCTGTGCCGTCACCTCGGGCTGCACTCTGAAATTTTCCCAAGCTAGCGCGTGATTGCTGGCACTCATCTCACCCCTCAGAGAGATGACTCAACAGAGGACCCCACTGCCATGGTTCTATTACTGGACCCACCCCACACGAACCCCATAAAGAAGTTGGGCTGCCAAAATGCCACTTGCAGGGGAAGGTGTCAACCTGTGGAAAACACCCGAAGTGTCCTAAATCGAAACACTTAGGACTAGTACCGCCCTAAAAACTGTTCCAAATCTTTGCTTCCCCTTCGCCTTTTCCTCCGTGTTGTTCCAATATGGTCGCTGCCCTCGCTTTTCTTTCACGCTATCTTGGATTTGAACAGGTCAGCGAATGAGCTCCCATTCCTCTCAATCGATCTCCGAAGTTTCCCCAGCGACCCCGCATGATTCAACCGCTCCTCGCACTCGCGTCCTTGTTTCGTTTGCCGCGGTTTACATCCTTTGGGGCTCCACCTATTTCTTCATTCGAATTGGCATCGAAACGATTCCTCCCTTTGTTCTCGCGGGAATCAGGCATATCGCGATTGGTTTAGTTTTCTATCCGCTGTTCCGCCATTTGAGCAAAGAAAAGCCCACGCCTGCCCAGTGGCGCACCACCATCATCACCGGGCTCCTGTTGCTGCTTTGCGGTAATGGAGCACTCTCCTGGGCCGAGACGCGCGTCCCGTCGGGTATTGCATCGCTCCTGGTGGCTACCGTGTCGCTCTGGATGGTGATCATCGATTGGCTGCGCCCCGGCGGAGTCAGGCCCGGCCCGCGTGTCCTCGTCGGCTTCGTGCTTGGCTTCACAGGCATCGCCTTACTCGTCGGTCCTTCGCACCTCGGCGGCTCCGAGCGGGTCAATCCCGTCGGCGCCATCACTCTCATCCTCGGTTCACTGGCCTGGGCGGCCGGCTCCATCTATTCGCGGCATCACCCCATTCCGCATTCGCCGCTGCTCGGTGTGGCCATGCAGTCATTGGCAGGGGGCGTGGGTTTGTGGGTTGTCGCGGTGGCGACGGGCGAGTTGCACCAGTTTCATCCCGCCCAGGTCACCTTGCGCTCCTGGCTCGCTGTGCTTTATTTATTTTCTTTCGGCTCCGCGCTCGGCTTTTCTGCCTACATCTATATCCTCAAGCACAGCACAGCCTCCCGCGTAGCCACCTACGCCTTCGTCAATCCGGTCGTGGCCCTTTTCCTTGGGTGGTCATTGGGAGGCGAACCACTCGCTCTGCGAACGCTGCTCGCCAGCGGCACCATCCTTGCCGCCGTGCTACTGGTAATTTCCGCGCCGCACAAACCCGCCGCCCCGGCAGAAGAAGTCGTGCCTGTTCCCGGCGAAGCCTGAAGCGACTTTGACGCCCGAAACCGGATAGATTGATATCATGAGTTTCTGTAATCTCGGCGCATGAACAAACCGGCTCCAAGCACGGAAACCAACAACATCTCCTCACAGGCCGCCGCGGAGTTTTGGCAAGCCACCCTGCACCGCGACCCCCGCGCCGAGGGCAAATTCGTGTTTGCGGTGCGCTCCACCCACATCTACTGCCGGCCAACGTGCCCGGCGCGCAGGCCTCTCCGCCAGAACGCCGTTTTCTTTCGCACCAGGCAGGAAGCGGAGAAGAATGGCTACCGCCCGTGCCGCCGTTGCCGTCCCCAGGAACAGTTGGAAGCAATCTCCCTGGTGAAGAAGGCGGCGAAATTGTTCGGCGGCGCGAGCGAGGAAGACTCGATTCGCCTCGGCCCGATTGCCGCACAATTGAACGCCTCAACCGCGAAATTGCGGCGCGTCTTTCATAGAGTGACTGGCTTGTCGCCGCGGGAGTTCGCGCACGCCGCGCGCCTCGAAAAATTCAAGAAAATGTTGCGCGAAGGCGCGGATATTTCGGAAGCGCTCTACGCCTGCGGCTACGGCTCGCCGAGCCGAGTTTACGAAAAAACAAATGCGCAGTTGGGAATGACCCCGGCATCGTACCGGAAGGGAGGAGCAGGAATGAAAATCGGATTCACGGTAGCAGCGAGTTCATTGGGCAAGGTGCTGGTCGCAGGAACCGAGCGTGGAATCTCCGCGGTCTACCTCGGCGACGACGAAAGAACCCTCGTGAGCGCGCTTCAGAAGGAATACCCGCGCGCGGAGATTGCACGCTCCGCGGCTTCCAACGAGGGTTGGCTCAAAGAAATTCTCAGCCGCGTGGAAGGCAATGCCCCCAGCAAGGATTTGCCGCTCGATGTGCAGGCCACTGCATTTCAGCGTCGCGTCTGGCAGGAACTCCAGAAAATCCCGCTCGGCTCGACCCGCACCTACACGCAAGTGGCGCATGCGCTCGGCAAGCCCAATTCCGTGCGCGCCGTCGCCCGTGCCTGCGCCACGAATCCCACCTCCATCGTGGTGCCGTGCCATCGCGTGATTCGAACGGACGGGGAACTCGCGGGCTACCGTTGGGGTCTGCAACGTAAACAGAAATTGCTCGAAAGAGAATCGGCGCGCGCCTAAACCACCCGTCCGCTATTCGTGCGGCTTTTCGATCTTCGTGCCTTTCGGCCAATCGGCTTTGAACTTGCCGTCGCCGATCTTCAGGTTCTTCATCACATTCTTGTATCGCGACAGGAAGTAATCGCCTGAACCCGCTTCCAGGAATTTCTGTTGCACCGGCAGCCAGGAAGCCTCGTCCACCCACATCACGATCTTCGTGATCTGCTTGCGCACTTCATCGGAACGCGGCACCAACTCGACAAGCGCCATCTTGTGGCCGTCGAGCTCTTCCTCTCCGGCAAGGCTAACTTCGTAGTTTTTTTTCAGACTATCAGCGCGGGTGCCGAAGCCCAGCGCCAAGTACTGGTCGGCCAGGGCGCGGTTCTTTCCGATGTTGTACTCCTCAACCCGGTTGATCTTCGGCGTGTAGATATAAAGATTGTCGCCATTCCGGATGATGGTGCGGGGATCCGGCGAAATGAAATCAATCCGCAGCTTGGAATCCTTGCGCACATAAATCTCGCCAGATTCCGTCGAAGTATCCTTCACCACTGCGGTGTATTTCACGTGGTCGAGCGCCGCCGTCAAGCTGCGAAAGTCTTCCGCGGACCTGTCCATCATGGTCAGCACGTAATCCAGTGTGAGCTTGCCGGCGTTCTGGCTGCTGCCCGCAGTCGCTGGTATTTCCAGTAAACCAAGCAGCAGAATCAACGCAAAAAGGGCGGTTCTTTTCAATGCATCACCTGTCCCGTTCAAAGCTAAGTCCATTGAAATCGTAGCACATGCCGGGTCCGGTGACTCGCAGTGCGCCCCGTGCGATAGGGACTCTCGTTTATTTTACAAACCTCACGGGCAACAACAAGCACCCACCGGCCCTACCAAGCAAATGTCATCCTGAGGCTATCCGACGAGGATAGCCAAAGGATCTCAACCTGATGAGCTTGGCGGGAATTTGTTGAAGATTTGCAGTCGCAAACGACGCGCGTACAGGAAGACAATTCATTCTCCCCACTTCAACCGGAAACGTGCTCTTCGTGAAAAATTCCGCTTAGTGACTGATTTCCACTTGGAAGGCAATCACATTGCCGCTGGCGTCGCGCAGTGCCTCGATTTTTCCAATCGAGAAGCGGCCATCCTGCAGTCCTGCACCGGCCTTCTGAAGGGCGTTATGCAGTTCGTTCTGGAGCGCCGGTGTCCGCTCCGGCGGAGCTAGCGCACGGGAATCAATTCTATAAACTTCCACCTCTCCCGCCTTGGAAACGAGTTCCACCTGTGTCGAATTTACCGGCAGGCCTACCTGCGGTTGGTCGTGGAACCAGCTTTTTGGCGAGAACACAAAGGCTAGAATCAGAATCACCGCAACGTCGTACTGCCACGAGCCGCGCTCGTAGGACCAGAAAAACGTCCGATAAAGGAATGGACCGATTCCCGCCATGGCTCAGTCTGCCGGCACTCCGTCCACGATCACGCCGTCGCGCATGTGTACCACGCGGTCGAAATAGGTGGTGGCCTCCGGGTTGTGTGTGATCATGACGATGGTTTGTCCCAGATCTTTATTCAAACGCCGCAGCATTTCCAGCACAATTTCGGAATTCTTGGTGTCCAGGTTGCCGGTCGGTTCGTCGGCCAGCAGAATCTTCGGCTCGTTGATGATCGCCCGCGCAATGGCTACGCGCTGCTGCTCGCCGCCGGACATCTCCGATGGCCGGTGCTCCAGCCTCCCATCGAGGCCCAGCATCTTGGTCACAACTTCGAAGCGATGCGGATCGAATCCGTCGCCGTGAATGTATTGCGCAATCGCGATGTTGCCCTTGGCCGTCAAAGCAGGCAGCAGGTTGAATCGCTGGAAAACAAAACCTATTTTGTGGCGGCGAAGCTTGGTGCGCTCGGCGTCGCTCATGGCAACCAGGTCGTTGCCGTCCACCAGCACTTTTCCGCGCGAGGCTTTAGCCAACCCGCCGATCACATAAAGCAGCGAAGACTTCCCGCAGCCCGAAGGCCCCATGACCGCCACGGATTCCCCCGGCAAAACCTCGAAGTTCACGCCGCGCAGGGCCGGTACTTCCACTTTGCCCGCGTGATACAGCTTCCAGACGTTCTCGACTTTGAGTATCGGCTCCAAGGTCTTGAGCTCGGGCTCCGCGTTTCCGGTGGGATTCGTTCGTATTGTAACTGTGATTGCCATCTCTGCCTAGTTTCCCCTGGTTCCTTAGTCGTAAGAGAGCGCTTCGACCGCGTCTTTGCGGCTGGCCTGCCACGCGGGATAACTCGCGCCGATCAACGCGCCCACAATGGCGATCAGCCCCGCGCGCAGTATCCAGCCCGCGGTGATCAAAATAGAAAGTGTCGGAAACAGGCTGAGGAAGCCAGCCCGAACCACATAACTGAGGCCGATGCCCGCAAAAATTCCCAGGAAACAGAGCAACGTGGTTTCCGCCAAAAGGGCGCGGATAATCAGGAATTTGCTGGCGCCCAATGATTTTAGAACGCCAATATCGCGTGTCCGCTCCAGCACCGTCGTATACATCGAAAGGAAGATCACCAGCAATCCGATGGAAACCGCCAGCGCGATCATCGAATTGATGAACGTCTGCAGCGCCGGAATATTGGTGGACGTCATCAGCGTCATGAATTCCTTCACTGGCCGCACCGGATAGTTGGGCAGAAGTTCCTTGATTTCACCAATGACATCCGGCGTGTGCTCGGGTCGGGTGCACCTGACCAGGAAAATGGTCGCTTTGTCCCGGCCACCGACGAGCTCCTGCAGCGTGGTAATGGGAACGAAAATTCGCCCCGCCTTTCCATGCTCCACGATGCCAACAACTTTCCAGGCGTGATTCAGCAGGGTATACGTGTCGCCAACCTTCACGCGCTTGGCTTTGGCCTGCCAGTCATCCACAAGCATGTCGTCCGGGCCCTGCAAGTCATGCCCTTCATGGAACACGAAGCCGTTGGAAACGTTGCGGAAAGAAACCGGATCAATTCCCCAGATCGTCTCGACGCCACCGGAAGTGTTGAATTGCAAAAACGCCGGGCTGACGTATTGCACGTACTTGAGCTCGTGAATTTTTTCACCGATCTTGATGGGCATCGGCGAACCGCTCATCACGATGAAGATCTGCGCCGAAGGTGCCTGCACCATGATGTCCGCCCCGATACCTTCGATTCGCTTTGCGGTTTCCTGCAGCATGCCAGAGGTAAGCCCCACGATGGTTATAACCAGCGTCACCTCGACGGCGATCGCAAGCACACCAATCAGCGTGCGGACGGGCCGGTGAAACAGATTGCGCAAAACAAACTGGCCCATCATGGCCGTTTCTCCTCGGAATTTTCTCCCACGCGCACGATCTCCGCGCCCACCGGCGCTTCCAGCTTGAAGCGCTCCGCATCCAGTGGCTCATTCAAAACGATCTTGCTGATGGTCAGGTCCAGGCGGTATTCGTCGCGAGGCCGTTCGATGCGAATGCTCATCGGATATTCCGCTGTGCTGCCAGCAGCGATGGGCTGCCAGTTGGCATAGCGAACGTCGGAAAGCAGCGCGCCCTTCGGCCCGTATGACTGCAGTCGCGCCACATGAAGATCAGCCCGGTCGAACCAGATCTTCCTCAAGATTTCAGACTTGTAGCCGCCGCGCAACACCGTCAGCACGTAATACCGCGCGTTCTCGTCGTTGTACTCCTCGATCAGCACCACTTCTTCTTTGCGAACTTCCGGCCACAACACGGCGTCCACCAGATGCTGCGGCCGCAGGTTCTCGATGGGTTTGCTGCTTTGCCGCTCCAGAGCGACCTGGCCGACCAGGAATTTGTTCTTCGGCGGAATCGACACTTCAAACGTCTGCCCGTCGCTCACCATATCAAACACGGTTTTTCCGGCCACGGGCACCTGGCCAATCATTCGAATGTTGTACGGGCGCGACGCCAGCAAAAACGCTTTCACCTCGTGGTATTCATCAATCACACCGCTGTACTTCGTCCCCGCCGTGGGCTTCAGCTCCAGCGTCGCATCGATACTTTTCAGGCCGCGGGCGAGCGTATTGTAGCGATCGAGCAGCTCTTCCTCGCTCGCCTCACGCGCAACGAGCCGCTCCGCCACCGGCACCTTCGTGGATTTCGTGACCGCGTGCCCGCAACTGCAAGCCGCCGCCGACACTGTCACCAGAATCATGCGCTTCCATCTGCGTTTCATCAGTGAATTCCGCGCCTTCTGTCCAAACTAGGCAATTTAGCAACCATCCCAGGGAGCGTCAAACCGCTTCCTCACTGGGGTCTCGCAATGTGCACATCAAACGGCTGCAGCGCCGGGCGAGCGCGGCGAATGATTTCGCTCGGCCACAGAGTTTGGCTCAGCAGCGTCACCCAACCGTCATCGGCCTCGCAGATCGCGCAAAACGTGTATCGCGTATATGCGTCCTGATACGCGTCCAGCCCCCGATGCGAAAGCTCGCTCTCTACCACGACATCCGCCTCCTGTGCCGCGGCACCGCAGCGCAATCCGAAAGTTTCTCCTGCAAATCGCGCAACAAGCTCTCGCAGCTTCTCGGCCGGAGGTTGCGGAATCACCATGCAGCGGTTCGTCGCTTCTCGAAATTCCACTTCGTGATTCTTGCAATATTCGCGCACGCGCTCCAGATGGCTGTAGAAATCCAGCACCCAGGTCTCGTCGCCTGCCAGCGCCGGGAACACCGCTGCCCAGATCGAAGCGGCTTCCGCGCCCCGTACCGGCTCGCGGCTCTCTGTCCCGATCAATTCCAGCCCGACGGCTTTCGTCTCCGAGCCGAGGTCCATCGCCTGCACATCAAGGGAATACGGCGGCAAATCAGGCAGGTTGTTTTCCGGCAGCAAGATTACTCTTCCTCGATTTCGCCAAAGGTGGCGCGGAACTCCTGCGACGCTTTGCGCACGTCCAGCCAGTCAAAAAAGCTGTCCGGGGCTTCCAGCCAGATGCGGAACCACTCCGCGATTTCCTTTTTTTCTTTTCGCTTCTGCTCTTCCACCTTGCGGTTGCGTGAAATCATCTCCGCGCGGCGCTTTCCAAGGCGCGCGATTTCCAATACCCGTTCCATCGCCGCCCGCTCGCCGTGTGCGCGAAAGCGCCGCAGCAGTTCGTCCAGTCGCGTCAGGCTCACCTCCGCGTCCTGCAGCGTCTTGAAATGCAGAATGTCTTCAAACTCTTCCTCGAAGCGATCTTCCGCTTCCTCGCGCTCCGTAATCTGGATTTTCCAGCCCGCTCCCTTCAATACGTCGGCGATATAATCGTTCCCCGTTTTTCCCGCTTCGCCGTGATCCGCCAGCAGCTTGCGCCGAAGCTGGTCGATCTCCGCAACCGTCCACTTCTGAACGCCCAGGTCGCGCGCCGCGCCCAGAATCATGTCCTTTTTGTGTTTGAGCGCTTCGCTCATCGTTTGCCTTTGCGCGCCGGGCCACCGGCATGTGTATGATGCGCTTCCACCAACGGAGGTTCCGCAGGTTCCCCGTTCAGCAAGCGGTGATATTTGGCCACATTTTTGTTGTGTTCCGCCAGTGTTGACGCAAAAAAGTGTCCGCCCTGCGTGTTGGCCACAAAATAAAGATAGGTCGTCTCCGCCGGATGCAACGCCGCTCGGAGCGCAACTTCCCCGGGATTCCCAATCGGCCCGGGTGGCAATCCTCGATTCATATACGTGTTGTAGGGCGAATCAATCCGCAAATTCTTCAGCGTAAGTGTGCCTTTGTATTCGTCATCCAGTTGAAGTGCATAAATCACCGTCGGGTCGCACTGCAGCGGCATGTTCTTTGCCAGCCGGTTGGCGAACACGCCCGCAACCAGCGGCCGCTCGTCCGGCTTCGGAGTTTCGCGTTCCACCAGCGAAGCCAGCGTAACGGTGGAGGCAATCGATGCCGCCGGATCGCTTCCCGCGCTTCCATTTGGCAAAACGTTCGCCAGCGCCTCCCGGAATTTCCTCACCATCATCCCGGTCAACTCCTGCGCAGGCGCGTGCTTCGGAAGATTATAGGTCGCGGGAAACAGGAAGCCTTCCAGCGTTTTTGCCTCTGGAGAAAGATCCTTGATCGCGCTGGGATCCTGCGCCGCTTTCAGAAAATCATCGGCCGTCAGATACTTCGCGGCTTCCAGATCGTTGGCGATGTCGAAAATGGTTTCCCCTTCGCGCACCGTGAACGGCTGCTGGTAAACCTCGCCGTTCGCCAGTTTCCAGAAGACTTCCTTGCCCGAGAGCGGGTGATCGAACAGATATTCGCCGGCCTCCAGTGTTCTCTTCGGATGCCGTCGCCCATAAAATTCGAATGCAAAAGAATTGCGAATTACCCCGGCTTTTTCGAGGATGTGGGCCACACCCCGCTGTGAAGCGCCGTGAGGAATGTCCACGTACACGCCATCCGCCGGAATCGCGCCATATGGTTTTTCGATGGAATACCAGACGTAGCCGGCGGCGGCGGCCGCGGCAAGTGCAACCAGCAGGATCAGGGCGGCAAGAATTTTCAAATTAGCGGCTCCCCTCCGTCAGGGCCGTGCGTGCCAGATATTCACGCAAAATCACCATCGCGGCAACCGCATCCACGGTGTATTTTCCATCCGCCGCGCCCACCGTTTTCCGGCGTCCGTGTGGAGTCTCTTCGTGCACAATCCGCCGCCCCATCTCTTCTTCCAGGATGCGTTCGGCTTCCCAACTGCTCAGCCGCTCGTCCACCATTTCCACCGGCATGCCAATCTGTTTGTGCACGCGTTGCGCAAACCGTGTAGCTTCGTCGGCCATCTCCCCGCCCGTGCCGTCAAGCCGCAAGGGAAGTCCCACCACAATCTGCCGCACGCCAAGATCCCGCGCCAATTCTCGCAGCCTGCGCATATCCTCATTTCGGTTGATGCGCTCCATCGTGTCGTACGGCTGCGCAATCCGCGCTTCGCTGTCCGCCAGCGCCAGTCCGATCTTCGCCCGCCCATAGTCCAGCGCCAGAATCTTGAACGCGGCATTCGCCCGCTCCGATGCCAAAACCCCGCTTTTATCTGGATTTCCACTCACATCTTCAGTATAGCTCGAACCCCGCCGCTGGCGGGCACGAGCGCGTCACGGTTTTCTTCCCCGTGCACCGCTCTCCCAATCCGCCCACATGCCGATGGTTTTCAGTTCCTGATCGAGACCGGTTTCCTTCAGCAGCGTTTCCATCTGCGCGCGCGAATAGCGCGGGCCAATCGGTTCTGCACGGTCCGCAATGCCCCACGCCATCACCGCCGCCAGCACTGTGTTCAGCTTCAGCTCGCGAATGTCCACCTTGTCAAATGTGTCCGAAGCCGCGTGATAATTCTGCAGGTAGTTGGCAACCTCCTGGTTGGCCACCAGATTCGGCACGCCTTCCAGCAGAAAGTCCAGATGGTCGGTGCCGGTGCTCGCGTCGTATGAGTGTCCATCCACATCCCACCCCGCGAACGGTTTCAAAATTTCCCGCACCGCAGGTTCGATGTCCCGCCGCCCACCTAGCGAATAGCCTGTCACGCGCCCGATTCCTGAATCGAAAATCACCACGCCGCGATATTTGTCCAACTCCGCGCGATGCGCTTCCACATACGCCCATGACCCCAGCAATCCCTCCTCTTCGCCGCTGAACAAGATAAACCGGATCGTGCGTCGCGGCAGCAGGCCGCTCTCCTTGATGGCCCGTGCGGCCTCAATCACCAGCGCCGCGTTGCACCCATTGTCCAGCGCGCCAGTCCCGAGCTCCCACGAATCAAGGTGCGCGCCAAGCACCACGATTTCGTCCGGCTTTTCGTAGCCGCGGATTTCCCCCACAACGTTTTGCTGTTCCACGGGCCCGCTGATCTTGTTGGGCATCGTCAGCCGGACCCGCAATTTGCCAGGGTTCGCAGTGGCCGCGCGCTCCAGCCGCAATCCGTCTTCTCGCGCCACCACCGATTGTGGAATGCGCTCCAGTTTGCCGTCCGCGGAATTCGTGTGCCGGTACAGCAGCTTCCTCTCGCGCTCCCCGGTCCATAGGATGGCCAGCGCCCCCGCCTTCAGCGCCCGATCAATGATCGCCGGCGGGTTGCGGTATTCGTTGAAGAGATCGTTCCACGTGTAGCTCACCTCCGTATGCACAATCAGGATCGCGCCCTTCACGGAACTTCCGGCGCGCACGAAATCGCCTTCCGCGCCGGTTCCGATATCCACCAGTACGCCATCCAACCCCCCGGCCGGCGTAGCCGGTGAAAGCCCGATCGAAACCAGCGAAACTGGGAATCGCTCCGGCCCAATCACCTCAAGCCGCGTCTCGCCCTCGCTCCACGCCACCGGCATCATGTATTTCTCGGTGTGTACGTCCACTCCCGCCGCGCGAAATCCAGCGACGCCCCACTCCACCGCCTTGGCCATCTCCGGCGAACCCGTCACCCGTCCGCCGATCCCATCCGTAAGTCGCCGCAGATTCTCTTCCAGCGGAGACTCGCCCATCACAATCGGCGTAATCTTCGCCGCCGCCTGTGCGCACGAAGATGGCTCCGTCGCCGAACACGCCGCCGCGCCCCCGGTCGCCTGCCCAGGATGCAGCGAATCCGTCTTCACCGCGGGAATCTGCGCAGAAGAATTACGCAGCGAGCCAAAGAAACAGACAAGCAATGACGCAACGAGAAAGAGGCGATTTCGCATGGATGGATTCCTCACCAGACCGCAGAGTGACGCGTGGATTATATCGAACTCGTTGAACTATCCGCTGATGTTCTTCGGCTGCATCTCTGGCTGGACACGCTGCGGAACCGGTCTTTTTCTTCAGGAGGCCGGGGCTTCAGCCCCTGAAGAAAGCTTTATCTTTATTTCTCCGCAAGCTGTCGAACACGCAGTCCGACACCTTGGCCACCTGAACCATTTCCTTGACATCGTGCACCCGGACGATATGCGCGCCTTGAAGAATGCTCGCCGCCACCGTTGCTGCTGTTCCCCAGATTCGTTCCCCGGCCGGCGAAGGCTTGCCATTCCGCGCAAGCGTCCCACCAAGAAACCCCTTGCGGGAAGTCCCAACGAGCAGTGGGTATCCCAGACTTGCAAGAGCAGGCAGTTTAGCCAGCAATTCGTAATTCTGCGCAAAGCTCTTCCCGAAGCCGATCCCCGGATCGAGAATAATCTGCGATTTGCGCACGCCCGCCCGCCGCGCAATCGCCACGGATTCGCGAAGCCCGCGGCTGACGTCTTTCATCACGTCCTTCGCCCAGGGCTTCCTCTGCATGGTGCGCGGCGTCCCCCGCATGTGCATCAAAATGAGCGGCACGCCAAATCGCGCTGCGACCTCGGCAATCTTCGGCTCCTGCTTCAGTCCCGAAATGTCGTTCAGAATTTCCGCCCCCGCCCCGACCGCCATCTCCGCCACGCTGGCCTTCTGCGTGTCAATCGAAATGGGAATTTTCAATCGCCCGCGCAGCGCTCGCAATACGGGCAGCAAACGCTCCAACTCTTCATCAGCCGTAGTGCCCGTGGAACCCGGCCGCGTGGACTCCGCGCCGATATCCAGAATGTCCGCGCCGGCCCGCTCCATCGCCAGCGCAGCCTTCACGGCGTCCGTTGCCAGGAAAAATTTCCCGCCATCCGAAAAGCTATCCGGCGTCACGTTTAACACGCCCATCACCAGCGTGCGCTCGCCCAAGACAATCGTCCGCCCGCCAACAAGCAACTTGAATTTCTTTCTAACTATCATGGATTCCGAAAATCAGAGTGAAGGTCAAACCAACTCGCGTAGGGGCCACCTTCAGGTGGCCCCGCCCGCCTGTGGTGCGTTCTGGTGCGGGCGCCTTAAAATGAAAACAAACCACACCTAAGCTGACCGTGCGCTCTTCACCAGTCACGAGTCCCCAATCACTGCTCACCAAATCTAATCCAGGTCGAAATCGCGGATAGGCTTCCCGGCGGGCGCGTCTTTGGCCTTCTTCATGGCCTCTTCGAATTTCTTGGCGAGAATATCTTCCTTATTGGTTTCCTGGAACCACGAGTCCGCAAACTTGTCCTCGCGGTTTTTTTTCTGCTCTTCCAGAATGCTCGCCGCCTTGGTCAAATCCACATCCGGCCCGGGCTTCACCGGAGCCGTATGCGAAAGCACCGCGCCAAACACCGGGTCCACCACCAGTTTCGCCTGGCAGCACGGGCAAGTAATATTCAGGTTTTCGCCGTCTTTCAGTCCCATGGCCGTATTCTACTCGCTCGCTTGCTGTGTGTCATCGTGCTGCCCGCGTCATTGCTGGTTCCGGCGAGGCACAAAGGTTTATTGAACAACCTGTGGCAGCCCCTGGCCCAAAACCGCCGAGTCCATGATCGGCATGAACACAAGTGTGCAGTCCTTCGAATACACGCTGCACGACAATACTGCCAACCGAACAACGCGAGTTGGCGCCACGTCAGGAAATGCCTGAGGATACTTGAGTGCATTGAGGGCGCCGCTGGCGGGCGCGAGTTCACCATCCCCGCCCGTGAATCTCACCCGAATCTGCGGTTCGTTTGTCATAGAAACAACAACATGCGAAGTCACAAAATTCTTCGACAGCTTCATATGAAAGGGCACGGAGATAGTCCTCATGTCGCTCATGGCCATATTTCCGTCGGCCGTTCCTTTCAAAAACGGGCGCAGCCTCTCCATTTCATCGGAAAGTTTCTTTCCCGACCCGTCGCCTTCAAAGAAGATCGGCGCAGCCTTGGCCATGTTGCAGATCGCCGCCGCCTTCACCTTTTTCCCCTCCGCTTCGTACACCTCCACCAGGTGTTCGCCGATGGAGCCGCTTTGCAACAATTGCCACGCAGCGGAAAGGTACTGCTCGGCGGCTGCGGTGTCATGCATGCGGAATTTGATCCACCCCAGCGTATCCCAC
>Ga0209735_1000008_pt1 | contig 26923 bp, 23 predicted proteins | sample BlaSpr_A8_Ref_M2_FD_187990 | JGI IMG/M metagenome (GOLD analysis project Ga0209735, IMG submission 187990) | Forest soil microbial communities from Thunder Bay, Ontario, Canada - Black Spruce, Ontario site 2_A8_Ref_M2 (SPAdes) (version 2) | ecosystem: Environmental > Terrestrial > Soil > Boreal... | reverse complement strand
GGGGCGGCCTTCGCATCCGGTGTTTGTGGCGCTGCGCGAGACGATTGTAGCGAAGGATGTGCCGAAGCAGCCGTTCGCGGATTTGTTGAAGGCGTTTCGACAGGATCAGGTGGTGAAGCGGTATCCGACGTGGGACGCAGTGCTGGATTATTGCGTGTATTCGGCGAATCCCGTGGGGCGGCTAGTGTTGTATTTGTGCGGGTATCGGGACGAAGAGCGGCAAGTGTTGTCTGATGCGACGTGCACGGCGCTGCAGTTGGCAAATTTCTGGCAGGACGTTTCGCGGGATTTGGAGATCGGGCGGATTTACATTCCGCTGGATCGCGCGGTGGCGCATGGATTGAGCGAGCAGGATATCGTCAGCAGAAAATTCGATACGCGTTATGTTTCGTTGATGAAGGAACTGATCGAATACACGCGGGGGTTATTTCAGAAGGGAATGCCGCTTGCGAAGAAGGTGGAAGGAAAATTAAGCGTCGATCTGGAAATGTTCAGCCTCGGCGGGCTGGCGGTGCTCGATTCGATCGAGGCAATGGGGTACGACACGCTGCACCGGCGTCCGGAAGTGAGCAAGGTGAAGCAGGTTGGGTTGCTGGGGCGGGCGTTGATTACGCATGTACTCGGCGGTTCGGATGGGAGTCGTAATGGCGGGTTTGCTCGCGAAGGAGCGAGTTACGTGGCGGCCGATTCGACTGCAGCGGAAATCAGCGCGTCGTATAGCCACTGTCACCAGATTGCGCGGACGGCTCATAGCAATTTTTATCCGGCGTTTTTTCTGCTGCCAAAGGCGAAGCGCGACGGGATTGTGGCGCTTTATGCGTTCATGCGGCTGATTGACGACGTTTCTGATGAAGGCGCAGATGTGGCAGCGAAGCAGCGGGGTCTGGCGAGGTGGAGGGCCGCTCTCGACGAGGCGGTTACAGGCCAGTCGCAGGCATTTGATGGCAATGCGGCGCGGTCGCTGCAGGCTGGCGATTTATACGGCGAGCGGGAAGTTCTGCCCGCGCTGGTGGACACGATTGAGCGTTTCCGGATGCCTGCGCGCTATCTGCATGATCTGATCAGCGGCGCGGAGATGGATCTGACGATCCAGGAGTATTCAACGTTTGAAAGACTGAAAGAATACTGTTACCGCGTGGCGGGGACGGTTGGATTAACGTGCACGCACATTTTTGGATTCAGCGATTCGAGGGCGCTGGACCTGGCAGAGAAACTCGGGTTGGCGTTTCAATTGACGAATATTATTCGCGACGTGCGCGAAGATTATTCGATTGGGCGAATTTATCTTCCGGAAGAGGATTTGACGCGCTACGGTATCGCGAAAGAGGATTTGGGACGTAGCGAGGCGACGCTGGGGGTGCGGGAACTGTTGCGGTTTGAGGCGGATCGCGCGTGGAAGTTGTATGAGGAGGGAGCGCAGTTGCTGGGGCTGATTGAAGAAGATAGCCGCGGGACGCTGTGGCTGCTGGTGCAGACGTATAGTGGGCTGCTGGCGCGGATTGAGTCGGTGGATTTTGCTGTCTTTGGCGAGCGCGTGCGGCTCTCCAAGCCGGAGAAGATGATGTTGATGGCCAAGGCGCGATTTGGGCGCCACACGGAAGAGAACATCCTTGCAAAATGTGATCGTGATCGGCGGCGGGCTGGCGGGGCTGTCGGCGGGCGTCGCGCTGGCTGAAGCCGGTTGGCGGGTGCGCCTGTTTGAGCAGCGGCCTTTTCTGGGCGGCCGGGCAACGTCGTACGTCTTGCCCGACGGCGAACACGTGGACAACTGCCAGCATGTGACGCTGGGCTGTTGCACGAACCTGGAAGATTTTTATCGCCGCGTTGGGTCGGCGGGGAAGATCAAATTTTTTGACCGGCTGCTATTTCAAGACCCGCAGGGGCGCACCGGCGAGATGCAGGCCGGGATGCTGCCGGCGCCATTTCACATGACCGGATCATTTGCGGCATTTGCGCCGCTGACTCTGGCGGACAAGCGGAGCATCGCATGGGCGATGCTGGACATTCTGCGCGGCAAAGGACACACCGCGGACCTGGATGAGCCGGCCGGCATTTCGATGCTCGAATGGCTGAAGCGGCGAAAGCAGACTCCGGGAGCGATCGAGCGATTCTGGCGGGTGGTGCTGCTGAGCGCGCTGGACGAGGAACTTGACCGGACGGATGCACGGTTTGGCGTGGATGTTTTCTGGAAAGGGTTTTTGTCGAACCGCAAGGGATACCGGATGGGTGTGCCGTCGGTACCGCTGGCGGAACTTTATGACGGTTGTAAAGCGGAAATCGAAAAGCGCGGCGGAGAAGTGAACCTGCGGATGCCTGTCCGAGCGATTCACGTCGCAGACGGCACGGTGACGGGTGTGGAATTCGATGGCGGGCGGCAAGAGAGCGCTGATGCTTACGTGTTTGCGCTGCCGCACTCGGCGATGGCGGAATTGGCGACCGAGGAGATGAAGCGGTTAGACCCACGGCTCGGCGAACTGGGAAATATCGGCGTGGCGCCGATTACGGGAGTGCATTTTTGGTTTGACCGGGAAGTGATGACGGAGCCGTTCGTGACGCTGCTGGAGACGACCACGCAGTGGATTTTTAATAAGACGGCGCTTTACGGGGCAAACAACGGTGCGGGGAAGGAAAAGGGCCAATACCTGCAACTGGTGATCAGCGCTTCGTATGGTCTTTTGCAGAAGCCGCGGCAGGAAATTATTGATTTGTGCTTGAAGGAAGTGCACCAGGCGCTGCCGGCGGCGAGGGATGCGAAATTGCTGAAGGCAACGGTCATCAAAGAAGCGGCAGCCACATTTTCACCGCAACCGGGCGTGGACCGATGGCGTCCAACACAAGAGACGCGTATTCGCGGAATGTTTCTGGCGGGCGACTGGACGGCTACGGGTTGGCCGGCAACGATGGAAGGCGCGGTGCGCAGCGGGTACCTGGCAGCGGAGGCCGTGTTGCGAGGGGCGGGAACGCCGAGGAAATTTTTGCAGGCGGATTTGCCGGCGGATGGATTTGTTGGGTGGTTCTGTTAGTGTTTCTTTCATTTGCGCTTGATTTCTTGAGGCGTAGCTGAGTTTGACGTTGAGGTCCTTCGGCTATCTCCGGTGAAAACCACCGGAGTCCCAACACCGGACCTTGTTGGATAGCCTCAGGATGACAAGTTCTTAGAAGTTTTCGAGATTGAAGCTGTAGAGGTGCCGTTCGGAGAGGGTGAGCCCCTCAGTGGAGCGATCGACTGCGGCATAGGCTTCGAGATTCGCGGCCCTGAACTGGTGGTAAGAGGATTCGGAATCCCAGTAGTCGAGGGTGAAGTAGAAGTGAGGGCGGGAAAGGTCCCGCAGGAGGCGAGTCTCGCGGAAGTGCGGATCAGCTTGAAAAAGGCGAACCCAGTCGCCGAGGGGGCCATAGGCGGATTGAAAGCTTTCTTCGCAGCCGGGCTTGACTTCGTACTCCCAGAGGACTACAAACATAGTTGTCCCATCTCCTGCTCTCGCGACCCGGCAATCCAGGAACACTTCATTGGGGAAGGCTGGCCTGCCGAGCGATTGTAGCAACCCGATTGGATACAAGACGCAAAGAGATCCTCTCTGTAGTTGTGTAAGTGCACGTTGAAGTGGCAGTCCGTTGAGGCTGACGGACGGAGGCGTTTGTGGATCGCAAGTACGGCCACCGCGGCTATCGTGACGCGGAAAAGCACGAAAAGAAAGAAAGACCAGATCGCAAGCCGCCGCAGGGAGGCCCGCGTGGAGCTACGGACCACCTTGGGCCGCGGACGCCGCGGATGGTAGGAACTGTGACACGGGCGCGCTGCTCGAATTGCGGGGCGGTGCTGGTTTCGGGATTTGACGCCAACGGGAAATGCCCGAAGTGCGGGTTTGAGCTGCACTGTTGCAAGCAGTGCCGGTTTTTCGATTCGGGCGCGCAATTTGAATGCACGCAACCTGTGCCGGCGCGCGTGACGCCGAAAGACGCGAAGAACGATTGCACATTTTATGAATTCAGAATGACGGTGGAAAAAGATACGGCGCCGACGTCGTATATGCAGCCCGCGCAGGTTCCCGTGGAAGCGCCCAATCCCTCGCGGCCTTTGGATGCCCGCCAGGCGTTTGAAAACCTCTTCAAGAAGTAGATCCCTTCGATTTTTTTCCAGCAGGTGAACCGAGCGGGAAAAGTGTCGGCGCCGCGGGTATTTCGCTGGCGAGTTGTTCGAGTTGCGGATAGTGCTGCCGCAGGTCTTCGGGCACCCTCAATTTTGTTCCCTTCAAAATACTAAGGAGTTGCAAGGCGTTCACGACGGCTTTGCCTTGATAGTGGTTGTTGGTGACGACGTATACGTCACGGGTGTGCTGCTGAACTTCCTGGATGCGAGCGACCCAGGGCTTGAGTTCCTCGGGAGAATAAAGGTAGTTGTAGCGTTCGTGGGCAGGGAGCTTGGGATCGTCGCTGAACCAGGTGTCGTAGCGGCGGCCGTGAAATCGCACGTAGCCGACAGGCGAAGTGCTTTGCGCGGATGGCGTGACGGAATTGCCGATGACCGGCTGATCGATGTTGCAGAAGCCGGTGTTGTGCTCGCGCAAGAGATCGAGGCTGTCCTGAGTTTGCCAGGAAGAGTGGCGGAGTTCGACGACGAGGGGATAGTCGGCGAAGCGCCTGAGCAGGGCGGCAAGATGGGCGGATGTTTCTGGAGAGCGGTGAAAGGAAAAAGGGAATTGGAGGAGCACCGCGCCTAGCTTGCCTGCTTCGCGCAGAACGTCGAAGCCGGCGCGGACGTTGCGTTCATCTTCGGCGCTTGCCGTGAACTCGTGGGTGAAGCGCTGCCAGAGTTTGGCGGTGAAGAGGAACGAGGGATTTGCCGCCACGCGCTCGATCCAGGCGGCGGCATGGTCCGGACGAATGGGTTGATAGAAACAGGTGTTGATCTCGATGGTGTCAAAAAACTGCGCGAGGAAAGTTGCTTCGTGAAAGCCTTTTGAACGGCGTGAAGGATAGACGAAGCCCGACCAATCCGGGTAGGACCAACCGGCTGGGCCGATGCGCAGGCGGCCCTGGGATGCGGGTTGGTGGGTGGAGTTTTTTTTCGCGCGCATTGGGTGGCTACTGCTAGGCTAGAAAGTCGCGCGAGGTCTGTCAATGAGTGGGCGTTGCGCGGGCGATTGCGGCTTGTTATGCTTGCGGTGTTACACGGCGCAGAATGCAACTGCTTCGCAACCCTTCCGGATTCCTCTCCAAACCCCATAGGTGCAACCATGAACGTATCGATCAGTTATAGGCATGTGGACGCGCAACAACCAGTGGCAGTGGAGGTGACGCGAAGGCTGGATAAATTGAACCGGCTGTTGAAGAGTTATCAGCCGGACATGATTCAGTTGAAGGGAGTGTTTTCAAAGAATCAGAGGACGGAGGAGCAGTCTTGCGCGCTGACGCTTTCGCTGCCGAATGGGACGTTGCACGCCACGGGGAACGGCAAGAATGTGCTGGCGGGTTGCAAGAAGGCGTTCAGCGAAATTGAGTCGCAAGTGAAAAAGCACCAGTCCCGCCTGCGCCGTGAACACGAGTGGAAACGCAAGCGGCCGATTGAATGACGTGATGGGACGGAAGAAGAGAATGCCACGGGCCGAACTAGTTCGTGGCGATTTTGAGGACGGCAGAGCTTGCAGGAACGTGGCTGAATTTCGACTGTTCTACGGTTGTATGATTTGATCCAACGATTCTGATCCCGCGACCGAGGTCGCGGGCCATCTCACAGCAGAAGAACTGCCGGCGGGCGCGGAGCGTGATTCCGGGTTTTCCTGTACAATTAAAGTTTGTGTCTGCAGGGGCGTAGCTCAGTGGTAGAGCAGCGGCCTTTTAAGCCGAAGGTCGTGGGTTCGATCCCCACCGCCCCTACCAACCATCCCATTTGCTCAGAATGACTTAGCGATTTCACGAGGCGGCAAAAGGCGGCAATTAGAAATAGTATGAGCCTCTTGGGTGGCACCTATGGCTCTCGCGAATGAGAAATTAATTCCAAAACAAAAGCACTTCGCTAACTTTCTTGTCTGAACTCAGCCTAACGGACGGAATTCACCGACGACGTTCTTTGGCGTTCAAGGGCTGGCCGAAAGCCTCTGCCGTGACAGAGCCCCTTGATCTGGATTTTCAAGGACTTACGGGGACTCGGAGGAACAGAAAACCGCAATAAGTCATAGAAGGGAATTCTTATTGTTCCCAGATTGTTCCCGCAGCCGAAACCGAAACGTCGGAAATTCCGGACCAAACCGCGGACGGATTGGCGCCGACGTTAAAGCGGCTTCGCGGAAAGGACTCTAGATCCTAACAGGGCCTCCACTGCCATTCGCGAGTGGCTGCCCAAGCTGCGGCGTCCATGACAAGAAAGAAGAAACGGGCTAAGTTCAATCGCAGGAAAACGAAGCTCGGACTGCCCGACTTGGAGCACGCCAAATCTATTGTGCTGGTGACTCTACGGTCTCCTGAATCCAGGCGGAGATATCGGCAGTCTATCGAGGACTTTGTCCGCTGGTATTGTTCCGAGCCAAGTCTATCTTTCAACAAGACTGTCGTAAGGCGTTACCGGATTTATCTTGAAGGTCAACTGCTGCCACCAGGAACCATCAACCTCAGATTGGCTGCAGTTCGGAGGTTAGCCGGCGGATTCACTCACCCAGAGCCTTTAGAGTCAGAATTGTCACTATTGCCAATAGCCTGAACTCGAGCAAGGACTTAGCGTGGTTGAGGGATCTGGAGTTGTTGAAGAGAGAAATCCGTGAATAAACCTGCCGAGAGAGGCCTGCGGTCGAACGAACGGCTCTTCCGTTCGATTTTCGAGAATGCGCAAATCGGGATCAGCGTCTTTAGTATTGATCGCCGTGAACATTACTCCAACCGGGCGATGAGTGAGATGCTCGGTTATAGCGAAGAAGAACTAAGCCATCTGGAAAAATGGGATGAAATTACTCATCCGGACGACCGCGTCTCCTGCGCGGAACGCTACGCCACACTCTTGCTGGGGAAGTGCGAAAAGGACGCTTACGAGCAACGGTTCATCGCCCGCGATGGCAATGTTGTCTTCGTAACTAGCAGGTTTACGTTGTTGCGGGACGCGGCTGGCAAGCCGGAACACGTCGTTGCCCTGACAGAGGACATTACAGAACGCAAGGCGGCGGAGGATCTTATCCGGAAGCAGGATGAAGAGCTCCGCCACGCACACTTCCTCGCGGAAACTGCTCTGGAACTGACGAAGGCAGGCTACTGGCACGTTCCGCTCGATGGCTCTGGCTGGTACAACTCCTCACCACGCAGAGTTGCCGTTTTTGGGGATATTCCTCAACCAGAACACCGTTACCGCCTCGACGACATGTTTGCCCATGCAGAAGAGGCCGACGAGACCGCAGGCAGGGCTGCGCGGAAAGCCTTTAATGCTGCGCTGGAAGGAACTGCAACATACGATACGGTTTTCGCGTATAAGCGTCCCACCGATGGACGCATTGCCTGGGTCCACGCGCTAGGGCATGTTTTGAAAGACACGGACGGGAAGCCTACCGATATGTACGGCGTTTCTCAAGATATTACTGAGTCCAAGCGCTTGGAGATGGAACTCTCAACCGCGAAAGCGATAGCCGAAGCAGCAACCAGGGCCAAGTCACATTTCCTTGCCAATATGAGCCATGAGATCCGCACGCCGATGAACGCCATCATCGGCATGACGCATTTGGCGCTGAAGACGGACTTGACACCCAAACAGCGTGACTACCTTACAAAAGCAAAGGCCGCCGCCCAATCCCTACTAAGTATCATCAACGACGTTCTCGATTTTTCCAAGATCGAGGCGGGCAAGCTGCAAATGGAGAAGACGGATTTCCGCCTCGAAAAAGTGCTCGAGAATGTCTCCAGTGTGGTTAGTCAGAAAGCTCACGACAAGAATCTAGAGTTCCTCATCGCTGCGCAACAGGATCTGCCTTCGAATCTCGTGGGCGACCCCTTGCGGCTTGGTCAAATCCTGATAAACCTTGTCAGCAACGCGGTGAAGTTCACTGATCGTGGCGAGGTGGCCGTAACTGTCGCCATTGAAGAAAAAGTCTCGGATCGGATCAATCTGAAATTCTCCGTACGGGACAGTGGCATCGGAATGACGCCCGAGCAGTCGGCTCACCTATTCAACGCGTTCTCTCAGGCCGACAGCTCCACCACCAGAAAGTATGGCGGTACGGGCCTCGGGCTCTCGATTTCCAAAAGGTTGATCGAAATCATGGGTGGCAACATTTGGGTCGAGAGCAGTTATGGCGCGGGCAGCACATTTCATTTCACAGCGTGGTTTGGAATCGGGTCTGGAGAAGCAAAACGTAGACTCTTGATTCCGGATATTGCTGGCATGCGGGTCCTGGTTGTGGACGACAATCGGCAAGCCCGGGAGATCCTCACCGACTCGCTGAAGAGTCTCGCTCTCAGGGCCGAGTTTGCTTGCTCTGGCGAAGACGCAATCCGAAATCTCGTCGCCGCCGACTCGGAGGACCCCTACAAACTTGTCATGATGGACTGGGACATGCCAGGCATGAGTGGTTTGGAGGCGATCCGTGTCATTAAGCGTGGTGCCCATCTCAAGCACATGCCCAAGCTCGCAATGGTCACTGCTTTCGGGCGCGATGACATCCGCACGCAAGCCGAAGAAACGGGAATTGATGGTTATCTGCTGAAGCCGGTCACACCCTCGACGCTTTACGACACCCTTATGGAGTTATTTGGCATTGTGGGCCCAGAGACTGGCCTGTCGCAAATCAAAGGAGCTGCTGCAACTCCTCCCGATGCCACAGGAGTTCGGATTCTGGTGGTCGAAGACAACGAAGCGAATCAGCAAGTGGCAACCGAACTACTCGAGAGTACGGGGGCCGGTGTGACAATTGCCAATCACGGCGGTGAAGCCGTGAGTATGCTGACGGAAAGCGAGCAGCCCCCACCGTTTGACATCGTGTTCATGGATCTCCAAATGCCCGAGATGGATGGTTTCACAGCTACAAGGCTTCTTCGGGCCCGACCACAACTTCAAGGACTGCCGATTATCGCCATGACGGCGCACGCGTTGGTGGAGGAGCGACAGCGGTGCCTTGAAGCCGGAATGAATGACCACGTTAGCAAGCCTATTGATCCCGATGCGCTGTTTGCGACGCTGATGCGTTGGGCGAAGCCACGCCCGGCGCAAGCTGCCAGAACTCAGAGCGGGCCTCCAAAACCCGCCAACGAGTCGATCCTCCCCGAGATAGACGGCGTTGACATCGCAGATGGTCTCAAGCGCGTCGCCGGGAACAAGCGACTCTACCGAGACCTGCTCGTGCAGTTCGCTGCCAAGCAGTCCGACGTGAATTCGCAGATCCTCGCCGCGATCGGCGGCGGAGACAACAGCCTGGCGGAGCGAATCGCCCATACAGTAAAAGGCGTCGCGGGAAATATCGGACTCCGAAGCGTATTCACTGCCGCCGAAAAGTTGGAGCGAGCCATTCGCGAAGCGGATGCGGCTATCCCCGCCATGGTTGAGCAATTTATTAAAGACGTGAGCCTGCAGGTCCAGGCCATTCAACAAGCGATGTGCGATGTCATTCCTGGCCGGCCAGCGGTAGGAAAGTTCCCGGATTTCGATTCGCAAGCTGCATCATCGGCAATCACGCGCCTCAGGGTTCTTCTCGAGTCAAGTGACGGCGATGCGGCAGATGCTTTTGTTGCCTTGGAAGGTCTTCTTGCGGGCAACTGCGACAAATCTCGCCTGAATGCCCTGAGTGCGGCCATCAACGAGTTTGATTTTGAAGGTGCGCTCTTGAAGTTAGCTGAGATCACGAAGGAATACGATGCAAAGTAGGGAGCGGGCAAAATGATCACTATTGGAGAGAAGAAGTTAGTCCTTGTGGTAGATGACACTCCCGCCAACCTCCAGGTGGTCCGGTCGATTCTCAAGGACGACTTCAAGATCCGAGTCGCCACGAGCGGCGCCAAGGCTCTGGACCTGGTGAAAGTCGAACCGCAGCCCGACCTAATTCTGCTGGACGTCATGATGCCGGAGATGGATGGCTACGAGGTATGCGAGAGATTGAAAGCGACACCAGAGGCCAGGGACATACCAGTGATCTTCCTCACAGGGAAAACGGAAACGGAGGACGAGACGAAAGGATTCGACGTTGGCGCTGTGGACTACATCCACAAACCGTTCTCGCCCGCGGTTATGAAAGCGCGCGTCCATACCCATCTTGTGCTTCGCGAAGCCCGCGAACAATTGGCCCGCCAGCTTTTGGACATAAATAATGAACTGGAGATGGCGCGCGAGATCCAATTGTCGATCCTGCCGCACGAGATTCCCAAGATCCGGGGTCTGGAAATCGCAGCGCGCTATATTCCAATGAGTTCGGTGGCAGGTGATTTCTATGACTTCATCATTGTGGACGAAAAACGCGCGGGGATTCTGGTGGCGGACGTTTCCGGGCATGGCCTTCCTGCAGCTCTCATAGCTTCAATGCTAAAGTTTGCGCTGGCCGCCCAATCCCCGCATGCATTTGATCCCGCGCGAGTCTTGGCGGGATTGAATCAATCGTTGTGCGGAAAGTTTAGAAACCATTTTGTGTCGGCGGCCTATGTGTTCGTGGACATGGACAAGAACTCCATAAGCTACGCTGGTGCAGGACACCCGCCGCTCTTATTGTGGCGCAAGTCAGCAGGCTGCGCCTCAGAAGTGTTAGAGAATGGGCTACTACTCGGCCTATTCCCCAATGCAACCTATTCTGTCGCCGAGGGCCCCGTGGAACCGGGTGACAAAGCCGTCCTCTATACTGACGGAGTACTGGAAACCAGAAGCCCGTCGAAACAGGAATTTGGCGCTGACCTCTTGAAGGGCTTTTTGGACTCTAACCATGGTCTCAAATCTGATAGGTTTGCCGATTCGTTGCTTGATAGGTTGACTGGCTGGTCTGAGCATACGAAGGGGAACGGACAAGAGGATGACATAACCCTCCTGGTGATTGACTTTCGGAGTCTTTGATCCGAGTGGGTCTTTCGCAAGGTTGGTTCGAGCACGCGGCCAGACGCGTGTAACGTCTCGCCATCACGTAAGGGAGCGTAGCAGGTCGAGTAGGAAAGAAACGAATCTGCGCGTCTCGCCTGAACCATTTAGGAAAAGCTCCCTATGGCTGTTTGTTCATCCGAATACAGCTCGAAAACTTTGTCGAGCTGAGTGATCTGCAACATTTTATGGATTTTTTTGGTCGGATTCAAAAACTTCAACTCGACGCCCTTGGACTTCAGGGGCACATAAGCGCCCGCTAGCTCCCCAATTCCTGCACTGTCCATGAAATCCACTTCACGGAAATTAAGAATAATTTTGGTACGCCCACTTTCGACCAACTCACGGATGGTGCGACGAAGAGTCAAACTACTCTCGCCGAGACCAATACCTCCGTGTAGGTCCACGATAGAAATCGATCCGAATTGCCGATGGTTGGTGATCAAGGATGCCATGCAATATCCTTATCTGCAGGTCGTGCAAGACTTGCAAACTATTCTGATCCCTTACGCGAAGTAAAGCCGAGGTTCAGCTCCGCCATCGACTTATACATTCGAAACTATACGTCCACTACATTCAAACTTACGAGGAGTTAGAGGCGTGCTCGCGACGGGAGTTCTGCGAGGCGGCTATTGCTTAAGGACGACCGGAGGCCCGCTGACCCGTTTCCCTTTAAGATCGACTTTTACCTCGACACGGTCAGCAATCTTGATGAAGGGAATGCCGCTGTTCATACCGTATTGCTTGCGATCAAAGGCCATCGTCCCTGTGATCGAGCCGGTGCTAGTCCCCCTACCGATAATCGTAAAAGTCAGCCTCTCCTGCTTGGTTACCCCGCGTATCGTGAAGTCGCCGTCAAACGCAACCGTGTCGGGACCGGTCTGTTCAACTTTAGTGGAGTGAAACGTGATCAACGGATTCTTCTCGACATCGAAGAAATCTTTGCCTTTCAGCTTGCCGTTCTTCATACCGCTTCCGGTATCCACGGTTGCAGCCTGAATCTTGATGTCCAAAACACCTGTCGAAAGTTCAGGCGATGTGAATGTTAGAGTGGCGTCCCACTTATCGAACTTGCCGACTATAGCCACCGACGCCTTCACGTCAAACTTTATGCTGCTTTCTACCGGCGTAATCTCGAAAACAGGAGCCTGTGCATGGGTTGTCGAAGAAAACACAGAGGACGCTATGAGGAAAAGAATAGTTAATCTCCTGCCTGGGAGTCTGAGTTGTATCGGTTTCATTGCCAATGACGCTATCACAAATCGAGCAGGCGGATGACTGTGCTTCGCAGCCTGCGGCTTCGGAATCCGAAACGTGATTTCGTAATTCATTTCTTATAACCTTTAAAATCCTCGCCGACCTTGATGTTGGGGTATTCCTTTAGACTGCGTTGATATTCACCGATGAGCTTGAAATCCGGTGCCAGTATCCAACCGCAAGTTAGGTCCGAATAAAACAGGTTATTGTCCTCGTGCGGATCGCTGGTCAGGTCGTAGAACATGGGGAACTGCGGCTGGATGTAGGGTTTCTCCATGGCGGGAGTCTCCGTGTAGCGGAAGATCGTCTTGTAAATCTTCCACTTGATCGACAGCAGCTCGCCGTCGATGCCGAAGAACATGTAGCTGTCGCGGCCGGTCGTATTGCTCTTGCCCAGCATGAAGGCCGAGGCGTCGACGCCGTCGATCGGTCGATCCGTGGGCACGAGTTTCGACGCACCCACCATCCCGGCCAGCGTGGGCAGCCAGTCCACAGCGGCGAGCATCTCATTCGTGACGACCCCGGCAGGGACCTTGCCCGGCCAGCGGATGATGGCAGGTACCCGCATACTTCCCTCGAATGGCGTGTTCATAAAATCGCCACGCCAGGGCCCGTTCATACTTCCCCCGAGTTGTAGGACAACTCCGCCGCCCGCGTTGTCGCTGCTGAGGATGACGATGGTGTTGTCGTCGACGCCCGCTTCCTTGACGGCGTCCAGGATCTGCCCGACGCGGTAGTCCATCTCTCCGATGATGTCGGCATACAGCCCGCCGCGCTTGGTGGACTTGCCGACGAAATCCGGGTTGCCGATCACCGGCGGGTGAAATTCGGTGTAGCCCACGTAGACGAAGAAGGGCTTCTTCGCCGCCGCGTTCCGTTTGATGAACTCGACCGTCTTGGGGACGATGTAATTCCCATCCAAGACCGGCCGCACCTTCAGGTCAAGCGGCATCACCGGCGTAGAAGGCTGGCCTTTCTTTCCCTCCCAGATCATGGGCACCGGCATGCCGCTCTCCTTGAACAGCGGCCACGCGGTATAGCCCGCTTCATCCAAGCTGTTCACGGCGCCCCACCACTCGTCGAAGCCTTGATCGTTCGGCAGCCGGCCCTGATGTTCGCCCAGGTGCCACTTGCCGTACAACGCGGTGGTATAGCCGGCGTCGGAGAGGAGCTCGGCGGTGGTGTATTCCCACGGCGCCAACCCAGCCTCCCCCTCCCCGGGAAAAGGGACCTTGAAGGTCCCCGAGCGAACCGAATATCGCCCGGTAAGGATGGCCGAGCGCGACGGCGTGCATTGGGCCTCGACGTTGTAGTTGTTGAAGCGGATGCCCTCGCTGGCCATCTTGTCGATACGTGGCGTGGGTATCGTTCCGCCATACACCCCGAAAGTTCCCCACCCGACGTTGTCCACCAGGATGAAGACGATGTTGGGTTTCTTGCCCGACGAGATGGATCGGGTGTCCTGAGCGTGGGCGTATCCGACCAACATGCCAAGGGCTAAGGCGCACCGTGCACCGGATCGAATCCAATCAGAAACGTTCAATTTGTCCTCCTCAGGTCACACAAGCATTAGCCGACATTGTTAGAGATGTCTTTGCTACTTCACCGAATAAGCGCGAGCATCCATGCAGGCACCAAAGGCTCTCTGGAATGTGTCCAGCCCCTCTGCATGCGCAGCTTTCATCTGTGCCGCAGTCTCTTTTTGCTGCGCTGCTGTGTTCGCGGCTGCCTGTTGCTTGGCCTGCGCATTGGCCTGCCGTTGCGCCATACCTCCCTTCATAGTACCGGCGGTCGCTCCGATGGCAGCTCCTTTGCCAGCATCGCCAGCGATTGCACCGATGGCCGCTCCTCCGGCAGCGCCTCTCGCGGCACCCTGAGCGCGTCCGCCCTTTTTCTGTTCAGCTTGGTCGGCGGCGGCTTTTTGTGCAGCCTGTTGCTCCTCGGCAGTTGGGCCTGCCGGGGGCGGAGCCTGCGGGTCAATTCCGCTCTGCTGCTTGGCCGCGCCGTAGCACTCACTCTCATCTTTCAGTTGCTGGTCGGCGTTCTGATTGTTTTTCGGGAAGACAAACACGCCGATGCTCTTCGATGGAGACCAGGCGGGAGCGGGTGCAGACTGCGCCATCACCTGCACCGTCATCAAACCCAGGACTACTGCCAACGCAAAGTACTTCATTGTTCTATCCTCCTTTTTCGCTGCGTTCTGTCATTCGAATCATGCGCTACGGCGTCTGAGCCGCAGGCCTCGGAATCCGTAACGTCCACGAAAAACCAAATACGATGGTGCGGCCTTGCGGACGAGCCAGAGCATGGTACTCATCATAGTATTTGAAGAAGGCTGACAGATCCTTAGCCGGGAGAATGAAATTGGCCTGAACACCAAGCGCATGCACTGAGTAGTAGGGAATCCTGCTCGCACGAACGGGAATACCTGCAACGGTCACCGTTCCGCCGTTACTCGAAACCTGCCATTGATCGTACCCAACGAAGCCCAGTTGGAGCAGTCTGCTCATGTCTTTCTTCAGGGGAAGCACCTGCCCAAGTCCCCACTCCATGGTGAAGGCCTGACCCGGTGTTAAGTTGGTGCCGCTCTTTTGCCCGTGGATTTCCCAGGCGGTGGACAAGTTTGCGCTGGTTCCCTTGTTCTTGGTGAGGTAGAACGTGGTGCCACTCGTTATATTGTTACCCCAATATCCGGAACCTACGTTGTCGCTGGCTCCCTGAGTGAATCGGCCCGTGGGAGCAGAGAATGCGTATCCGACGTTGACATCAGCTCGCTTCAAGTGCCAACCAAAGTTTATTGGCTGGACGTACATATCGGCAAAACCCGATCCACCCCCGCCGGTGTTGAGGTTGGTCCCCGTTATGTTGGCTACCAGTTCACCGTTCGCATAGTTTAGTGCGATGTAGGGCATGAAATATCCGCCGAGGAACTTGTGTTTCGGGACGTAGTAGAAAATGTTCTCATCCACCCAGAACGAATAGGTCCCATTAATACCCGGAATGCTGTTTCCGCTGGCGTTGTTCAATTGGGTTGCTGAGTAATTCAACGCCAGGTTGGCATAGGTGACCCCGGGGTCGGGAATCACACCGGCATTGAGACCAAACTGCCCCGGCACATACTGCCCTTTCTGTTGAGCCAACGCGGATGAGGCGCCTCCCAAAAATATGCAAGCAAAGATAGCGGTTTCAAGCTTGATTCGGAATCGCATTCCTGTTCTCCTTTTGTTCCCGAGCCAACGGGTGCACTGACTCCTAATCAACGGGGACCTTGATCGTTTCAGGTTCGGATTCCTTTTTACGCGAGGGATCATACGGGTCCGGCGTGCCGGGGCGGATGGGCGGCTCCTTCTTGAGCGAGCTCACGTGATCGAGCAAGACCTGAACCATTGGGTAACGAACCCAGAAGTTCTCGGGCATCCGTGGGTCAAGTGGGTGCTCTTCTTTCGGGTCAACGTACAGGTCGTAGAAGCGGGGGACGCCGTAAGTCTTCACTTCGCCAGCCGCGGTATCGAGTTCCTTGAACATCATCTTCCAGTTACGCCATTTAATGCCGCAGAGCTCGTTGCCCACGTAAATAACGACGGATTCGCGGTCGGATTTGTCCTTTTTCCCGAGGAAGAAGTCGGTCTGATCGACACCGTCGATGATCCTGTCCTTGGGGACTTTGCCGCCAGCGATCCGCGCGAACGTTGGGAACAGATCAGTCTCATGCACGATCTCATTGTTGACCGCCCCAGCGGGCACTTTGCCCGGCCACCGGATAATGAAAGGTACGCGTAATGAGGCTTCCCACGCCGTGAAGTATGTGCCGTGCCAAGGCCCACTGAATCCATAGTATGCGGTCGAAAACTCGGGTCCGTTATCGGACGTGAAGATGAAGATCGTGTTGTCGCGGATTCCAAGCTTGTCCACCGCGTCAAGCAACTGCCCGACGTGCGCGTCCATCTCGGCGAGAACGTCGGCGAAATCGCCGTTGTGGGTCTTGTTCTGGAAGTCCGGGGATGGGATCGTTGGCACGTGTACCTGCGTGAAGGGTACGTAGGCGAAGAATGGTTTCTTCGTCGCCGTCTGCCGGCCCATGAAATCGATCGCACGCTTGGTTAGCTCGGTGTCTATGAGCCGGCGTTCCTCGAGGTTATAGATGCGGACGTTTTTGGGGGCTTCGCTCTTGCGGCCCTCCATGATGTACTCGGGCCGAGCGAAGGGATTCGATTCCGGGCGGAACCGTGCATTGTCCGGCCAAAACGCCTCGTCGGTGGAGTTGGGAATTCCATACCACTCATCAAATCCCTGATAGGTTGGATAGCGGCCTTCAGTGTGGCCCAGGTGCCACTTGCCGAAAGCTCCGGTGGCGTAACCGGCGTCTGAGAGCATTTCCGCGATTGTGATTTCCCATTGCACGAGGCCATAGACAGGCGTTTCGATCGGCACCGAGCCGTTACCCGTGCGGATGGCGTACCGCCCAGTCATCAGAGCCGCACGGCTTGGAGTGCATTGCGCCTCGACGTTGAAATTGAGTAGGCGCATCCCCTCCGCCGCCAGATGGTCGATTCGCGGGGTAGGCGCGCCGCGCAGAATGCCCCCGCCGTACACGCCGGGCTCTCCCCAGCCAAGGTTGTCCATCAGCACGAGGACGACATTTGGCTTCTTGTCCGCCATTTGGGCCGAAGCTAGCCCAGCGGCGAACATCTGTGCCGCTAAGAGAAATCCAAAGGTTCCCAGCATCGGCTTTCGCAGAACAGTGGCAATTGTTGCCAGCGCAAGGCCCAATCTTTCTATCCGGTTCATAAACTCCTTCCTCTTCTTCTTACTAGGCAAAGACAACGATTCGGCCAACTCTTCAGTTTGACGGCGCGATGTCAATTCGCAGACTTGAAGAACCTACCCAAGCGGTGACGGGACTCCAATTGGTAAAAGTGACAGTCTCCTGCGTTCGGTCAAAAGGCAGGTAGGCTGATCGACCATGGGCGGGCATGTGGCGATAAATTTTGGCAAGCGGAGACTTCTAACCACCTAGAAAGGACTCCCATTGGCTGCGGCGAAATCCTGGCTTGCGTCGTTTGGCCAGGCGCTTTGCTTGTCACTTTTAACAATTACGTCGCGGGGATCGTGGGAGCAATATCGCCAAGAGTGTGAGCTCGCGGCGTTTTAGGTGTTTTTGCGCTTGCCACCATGCCAATTCTGGGAAAGTTCGCGAAAGCAGTCACGCTCGCACTCTGCGCGCTAGGCGCGGCCTGGGGGCAAGACCTTGCACCACGAGCCTATGTGATAACGCCAGTGCATGCCAACGCAATTACGATCATCTGGTCCTTCTATGACGGAGGCCTGAACTTCAACGGCACTATACCGGTTGCCAATGCAAGGGGAACCTACAACGTACCGGTCTTCAGCTACTACCACTCGCTGAATTTTTTTGGACGCTCAGCGAACATAACGGCCGCGCTGCCTTATGGGGTGGGAACTTTTCAGGGCGACGTGTTGGGGCAACACACCTCGGTCTACCGTTCGGGCCTGCTGGATTCCAGCTTTCGCTTTTCAGTGAACCTGATGGGCGGCCCGGCGATGCAACCGAAGGATATGGCGAAGTGGAAGCAGAAGAGGCTGTTGGGAGTGAGCCTGAAAGTGATTGCGCCCACTGGACAATACAGCGGTTCGAAATTGGTCAACTGGGGCGGCAATCGATGGGCTTTCAAACCGGAACTTGGGTATTCCGAACGCTGGGGCCATTGGGTTCTTGATGGCTATGCAGGAGGGTGGTTCTACACCACAAACCCAGCGTTTTACGCCGGCCCGGTCACCAAACCACAAAGTGAAGCGCCGATTGGCGCCTTGGAGGGACATTTGAGTTACGACGTGAAGCCGCGCTTGTGGCTGTCGCTGGACGCGAATTTCTGGTGGGGCGGCATTACCAGTTTGAGTGGCATACAGAACCTGGCGACAAAGCAGACCGGCTCACGCGTTGGAGGCACGGTTTCATTCCCGGTCAGCAAACACCAATCCATCAAAGCCAGCTACAGCAATGGCACATATATTCGCTTCGGTGGAAACTATCAGAGCGTTTCCGTGGCGTGGCAGTATTCCTGGTTGGGCCGGCCAAAATAAAGGGCAAGCAAGAAATCTATTTTAGGCGGTTCACTGACACGACCCATCATCCACAAACTGTCCGTTGGCAGCCATTGCCGCCAGGGAATGCCCGCAGTTGAGGATTTTCTGGTTCAGCGGGTCATTCGCCAGTGAGTCTGGCGCGATGAACTGCATGGACTGGCGCAGGGCCACGTAGTTGTTGCTCAGCAACTTCATGTTTTCGAATTCTGTGTTCAGCAACCGGTAAGCATTGCGATCGGAATCGGTGTTGATGGCGACGAACGACAACCGAAGAGCGGTCGTCGCCTGGCTGCGGTAAGACGAAAGCCAATCATCGGTAATAGGAAATCCATTCTGGACGGCGTTGGCAAGAGCAGTCCGCCACTCGCGGATGATAGTCATTTGTTCGATGCCGGCCCTCAGGAAACTTTTCGAAAATTCAGAATTCGCTGACGAGCTTGCAGGGGCCGGTGCCGGTGCGGGTGAGTTGCCGGCACCGGGGAGCGTCAGTGAGATTTGATTCCCATTAAAGCTGAGGGAGCCGTTCGCGGCTCTCGCCAGCGCTTCGAGGTCGACGTAGGAGTGGCCGTTCATCTGAACAACAGAGATTTGGGTTCGCTGTCCGTTTACGATGAGTGTCTGTGGCTCCTGCGCAGCTCGAGACAAAGCAAGTGCGGGAACAATCATGAGCACTGCCAGGAACAGTGTTGTTCCAGACGGTTTTCTATGCATAGCTGCGCTCCTACCTTGGCTGCGGACCCTACCCTTCGGCACATGAAAGAGACAGGTCGCGGACGCCACGTACCGATGAGAGTTGGCTTGGCCAACTCCCATCGACTTGTGCATGATTTTGGCCCGAGTGGCAAAAGCATACGGGAAAAAACCCGCTTGCCACTTGGCTCTTGGTGCTAGGCGATCCGTGCGAGGACGCTGCGAACGGCCATCACGGACAGCGAGAGGCCGCAGAAGAGCAGGCCAAGCAATCCGATCAACGGCAAATCGCTCGCCGTCTTGGGAAGCTGCTTGGGCGCTGGCTCGGCTGCTGCTACTTCTACCGGAGCCGGCGGCGGTGGAACTGGGACGAAAACCACAAGCATTGGGACATCTGCTTTTGGAGCCTGTGGAGGCGGCGGGGCGATTCCGGTTCGCTTGACTTGCTGTGTCACCACGGTTTCCGGCTGCTCAACTATCTTTTGCGCATCGATCTTCATGCCCTTCTTCAGACCGAACGCGTCTACTTGCTGTCCATCGACCGTGAATTTCTGGCCCTTGGGGATGGTGAACTTCTGGTTCTTGCCGTCTTCAAGCGTCAGGATAACCATGTTGGGCGGACTAATCCGCCAGATGGTCCCCGTGACAGTCTGAACGGTGGTGATCGTCCTTGGGACGGTTGTCGTGATGGTTTGTCTTTCGATCACCATCCCTGGCTGGATCTGGTGAATGTTCAGCTGTTTCCCGTCCACCGTGACGGTGACGCTTTCCGGAACGTTGTCGAAATGGCGGAGTGTTCCATCCTCCGCTTTGATCACGCAGCTGTTACCGGAGACGTAGACCACCGTACCGCGTTCGACTTTGATCGACTTTGTTGCGTCCCCTGCTACCGCTGTGCTGGTCTTGGTCTGCACTTGTCCGGAAGCCGTAAGAGTAAAGGCGATACAAAGGGCTCCTACAGCTAACAGGCCGCGCATGACCTTTCTTGAGAACTGAATCGAGATCATCTTGCATTCTCCTTTTTATTGATTTTCTTGCCCGTGGAACTTGAGCTGGTGTTTACACTCTCATCCGGTTGGCTAGAAACTTGTTTGGAAGCGGTCACGATGTAGCGCTGGGGAGCGCTGCCTACGAAATAAAACGGATAGCAGGTGACTAAAGTCAGCGTGGGAACCGGCGTCGCAGCCAGAACGGAAACATTTTCAGGACCTACGATCTGAATATCTGTGATGACGTATTGATCGGTGTGGTCCGGCTGGATCAATTCGATCAGGTCGTTGCGCCCAACATCCTTCAGACCGCGGAAAAAGCCGTCCCTGTGGCCCGCAATCCCAATGTTGCCCGTTTCCCCGATATGTGCCGTGCCAATAATCCGCCCGACGCCGCGATTCAGCGTGAGATCGTCCGTGTCGTTAAACACCGGAACTTCGAGGTTGATCTTTGGGATGCGAAGGATGGCAAGCGGAAGATCCGTCTTCTCCGCAAGACTGGCCTTGTAAGCGTCTATGCGCTTCGGAGACCATTGCGTAAAGTCCACCCGTCCCGCGGAGGGAGCGCCGAGTCTCTGCGACGCTTCCGCATAAAATCGCTTGATGGCGGCATCCGACGCCGTCCTTCCATGGAAGCGCGCGGCTGCCCAACCCAGCAGGAGTGACAGACCGATGGCGAGCAGTATGCGCTCGGCGATCCGAACCTTCCCGGCGCCATTTGAACGCAACGTTTCCATGATGTTCGCTGACCGCTTTGTTTGGCCCGAACTACACGCCCGGTCTTCCAAGGTGGGCAATGTGTTGAGGCGAAATCCGGCCAACATGGGCTCAAGATAGGCAATTTGTCGGGGCAAGGATATTGTCAGAAGTAACAGATAAGGAACTATCGGGCCGGTGTGCCGGTGCGACCGAGTGGCATTTTTTATCCCACTCGGTGGCTCATTGAATCTTCTCGACCTGGGCGAGGAGAGAGTCCTAAAGCGTTGAACGGGCAGGAATCTGTCCGGGCTGAATGTGCTTGCCTCGACGGCAGTATATTCTTATTGTTTCGCGATGATACTTTCCTTCTCGAGCTGCTTGGTCACTACCTTGACCAGGCTCTTGATCGTTTTCATCACCGAACCGATTTCAAACGTGTTGGTAATTCCCGTCCAGACTAACTCCCCATCGGGCTTAGCTGTGGAGTACATGTTGACTTCGACCTGACCGACACGTTCGGTTTGCATATAACCTGGGGTGTAGACCACGGGATAGAGCGTGTTGTAGTAGCCATAAAAAGTTCCGTAATAAGCAACAGGAGTGTAGACCTGACCCGGTACGTAGGTGGTTGTGGTGTCGTGCTTGGTCACGCGCGCGACGACGATGGCATCGAAGTTCTGTTCCTTGACGAGTTCCCGTAAATCCTTCATGTCGATTGGAGTCGAATTGGGACGCATAATGAACTCGTAACTGGGGTAAGCTTTTCCCGCGGGCCGGGAAATTGCGGCCACCAGCTGATCCTCGAACTCCATGCGGTTGGCCGCTCGTCCGTTCAGGGCCAGCACCAGAATCTTTTTGAACTGTCCGCCGGAGTAGCCGGGATTCTTCCAGCTCATCTCCAGTTTCGGGCCGGCGACCGCCAACATGGCCAAGCAGGCCAACGCGGCGATGAATAGTGCGATTTTCTTTTTCAAAGCGAATCCTCCATGACCTTGCCAAAACAACCTCTAAGAAACGCTACCGAATCATTCAGGAAGATTCGCCGGGAAGATGGCCGGAGGTGAAGAAGAGTCCCGCTAATCTTTCTTTGCCTAAGATGTCGCGCAACTCCGTGACGGCAAAAAACGGAACCAAAAGCACGGCGAGAATGGCCATCGTCGCGAGTATCCCATTCAATGTGCCGCCGCCGACCTCCGCGATGCTCTGCGCAGCCGACTTTCCGTGGAACAGGCCTATACAGATTTCCTCGACAATTTTGAAGCAGCCCAAAACTACGGCAAAAGCGACTGACTTGAAAAGGGTTGAGTAAATGAGGGGCTTCCCTTTGAATTTTTCCGCAAAATGCAGTTCCTGTGCGACCAACATGACTTTGCCGAGGGCCAGCGCATTGATTAGAGCTTCTCCGTGCGCGACCATAGAGATTCCCTCAGACAAAAGGACCGCTCGGTAGATGACAAACAAGCCGAAGACTAACCAGAGATAGCAAGAGATCACAAGATACTCTTTGAGTCCCTGGTAAGCCTTTTGCTTCAAGGTTCGTTTTGGCTCGTCCATGAGGTCATCTCCAAGTCGGCATGCCTCAAAAGCAGTGCCGCGGCATTGGATAAAGGGTCCCAACGTGCAACTCCTGGATTTCGTGCGGCTTTTCACCACTGCCTCCCACCGATCGAACCTAGTGCTGGTCCTGCACCAGCGGAATCTGAGACGCCACTTGCAGATCGATCAGTGTGCTGATCCGCCGTTCCATTTGGAAGAAAGTAGCCGTCTTCGTGCCCGGCAGCACTTTATTTATAATCGGCACGTACTTAATCCGCAGTTGCGTGGCTGCTTCGTCCAGCGCCAGGGAGCGGTTGAGCAGGCTCTGCGCCTGTGCGTCCGTCAGCGAGCCGAAGTTCTTTGCATATTCCTTGATCAACGCAAGTTTCTGATCGCCGAGCGTGGTCATCTCCGCGCTGAACTGGTCGTACACCGGCCAGAACTTCGTGGATTCTGCATCCGTCAACGTCAAATTCGCTGCAATCAGCTGCTTTTTTTGCGACCGAAGGTCCTGACGCAGCAGCTTGACGTCCTGCTCGCTTACGGTCTGACTATCCTTGCTGGCCGCGGCTTGCGCATGCGCCGCTGGCAACTTTAAAAAGCACATGCATCCCAAAACCAATGCCACCATCATCTTATTTCTCATTCAGGCTCTCCTTGATTTTCACAAATTTTCTTCCCGGTGGAGCGACCTCCCTCCGGCTAATTTCTGCTTACGTCCTGCAATTCCTTGTTCGGAGGGATTGCCCCAACTCCACATCACTGGACGGCAATTCACATCCTAGAGGTGCTGGTAGCTGGCGTTCTGGGTGGCAATATTCAGCTGTTTGCTTACCCCATTCATGATTACGTTACTGACATGGTTGGTGCCATCGGGCAGGCGGCTGAACTCCACAGTCAAGGTCATCGCATCCTTGGGATCGTTCATGTACGAAGCAATCTGCAGACTGAGTAATTGTTTCTGTGCCTTGTCGAAGATCAGTGTCATGGAGTCCTGGGGCTTCACATAATTGTGGAAGACCAGTTTAATTTCACCAGCGGGAAGGCCCCCACCGGGAATGATGCTGATGTTTCCCTGCGCATATGCCTGCTGGATCATCTCTTTGTCGGGCGGAACATATTGCTGGGTCAAAGCTTTCATCTGCTCGGCGTACTCTTTGTACTCTTCCTTTTTCTTCTCGACGATGTGCTTTTTTAGCCTGCCTCCGGAGGGAGGTTCCGCGGGTGGATCGAGGGAAGTCTTCTGCGGCTTGCCGTCGGGGCCCAGGCGCACCTGGAAATGTTCCTGCTTCTTTAGTTCGCCCTTGAGGCTAATGTTGACTTGCTCGACCCAGGTGTATTGGGCGAGAGACATCTTGTTTTTCGCCATCGACTCCTTGAGTTCCGCAACCCGTTCCTGGAGTTCCGGACCTTGGGCCTTAGCGGGAGTATGGAAGATAGCTCCCCCTGAAGCGACAAAGAGCGGCAGAAACATGATTCGAAGTGCGTTCAATGCATTGATTTTCATGAGTATCCTCCCGAGGTGCTTTCAAGAACTGACCGTTGCTAAGTGGCCTTCGGCGGGAAATTCTTCAATAACTTCTGCATGGCCTTGTCGAGATTCTTCTGTTTCTTGCCCTGGTTGGCGCTGGGATCAAGAGTCTTGGAGACGCGTCCGGTCCAAACAAGCTGTTTGTTGGAGGGATCGTACATGTCGAGGACGAGAGTGCCGGTGCTGATGGTGGATTGTTGTGCCGAGGCCATCCCGCCGCCCCAGCGCATGCCGCCCGTACCGTAGGCGTTCCATTGTTTTTCCTGGGTGATGGATATCTGATAGCCGATAAGAAGGTCGGCTTTGTCGCTGTCCGTTTTGGTGAGGCCTTTGGCGGCCAACTGTGAATCGATAGACTGCTTGATCTGCGCATCGACAATCTGGTTTGGCTGCACCGCACCATCAATGGGAACCCATTTATAGTTGTGATATTTGGTGAAGTCTGCGCCGGGCATGGAGTTGGTGGAGACATCCTGGGCGGGCGTCGCGGCGCATGCCAATATTGCCAGCAAGAAGCCAATTCCGAACTTTGACATCACTTTTCTCATTTCTTGTAACATTGCCTATCTCCTTTACAAAATTGCTTCACGAATGCCCGATTAGCTATGGAACCCAAACTCCTCCAATTCTTCTAGGGCTGCTCCTGAGCCAGCTGTTTTCAGTTTGTGTTCCGTCCTCGTCATTTGATTCCTTTGTTTGAGACACAACGAAAGCCCAGGTGATTTGTTCCCGTGCTTACCTCGCCTTTGCCCCGCGTTCCAACCATGTATCGGGAGCAGTATTGGTCGGTGCAGAGGAAGGAACCGCCGCGATGGACTTTTTTCTTCTCGTTAGGTTCCTCGGGATCGAAGGGAGTTTCCGGGCCTTTTGGATTGCGCGCTACTCCGCCAACCTTGGCGAGTTGAGCGTAGTAGTCAGGGCGATACCAGTCGGAGGTCCACTGCCAAACATTACCGGCCATGTCGTAAAGACCGTAACCGTTGGGAGCAAACTTACCGACCGGCGCCAGTCCAACGAAACCGTCGCTGCCGTTGTCTTGATCTGGGAAATGCCCTTGAAAAGTATTAGCCATCCACTTTCCGTCCGGTTTGAATGTCCCGCCCCAGACAAAAGGCTTTCCGGAAAGTCCGCCGCGAGCTGCGAATTCCCACTCCGCCTCAGTGGGCAGTCGCTTGTGAGCCCATCTCGCATAAGCTCGCGCGTCGGCGTAGGCCACCTGGACGACGGGATACACTTCTTTTCCTTTGATGGAACTGTTCGGGCCAGTGGGGTGCCGCCAATTCGCACCCTTGACGTAGCTCCACCATTGGAAGTGATCGTTCAATGGGACTGCATGATTCGGAGGGGAAAAGACGACTCCACCGGCGTAGAGATTTTCCGGCGGGGCGTCCGGGAACTCCGCTTGCGTGGGAGTTTTCTCAGCGATGGTGACGTAGCCGGTCGCTTTGACGAATTCCGCAAACTGCGCATTAGTCACATCGGTCTTGTCCATGAAAAAGCCGTCGACGTACACCCTGTGGATGGGCCTGGAATCGGTGGTGGCGCTCATTCCGATCATGTCCATGCCGGGAGAATCTGCCGCGCCCATGGAGAATTCGCCGCCTGGAATCCAGACCATGCCCATTGGGGCATGACCCGCAGGCGGCTGAGTATTCGGAACGGTTGGGGAAAACGTGGCGCCCGCACTCGCATCTGCATTGGGCCCAGCCTGAACTGCGGTGGGCAGAAAGTGGAAAACGTTCACGCAAAGGAAAACAGCCAAGAGCGGCAGAAGCGCCAAGAGGTTGACCTTTTCACGCGCCTCAGAATTGCCTGATGGGTCAACCTTCTCGCAATCGCCTTGTTTGCGGGTTTTCTCTTTCAATTTCATCACACTGCCTCACGCGCGATTCTTGGCATGGAACCGCCCCTCGAGCCGTCCATTTGGATTTTGGCGGCACACAGCGATGCACTCTTCAGCTCTTATTGAGACTGTCTCGATTGCCCATCGGGGGCAATTGTCAAAAGTGACAGGCAAATTGAGCGAAGAAGAGCGACGCTAACTGATCAATCATCTGCGCACGAATTGGGATGGCTGCCAGAAGCAACACCGTTCCGAGGAGCCCGAATTCAAATACTGCTCTGAACTCAGTCGGACAGAGCTTTTTTCACTGCGGCTTCCTTGCGGGCTTTGTTCGTCTCATCCGCAGCCGATTTCGCCATCTCCTTCAGTTCGATCGTCACCCGGTCGATCTTGCCAGTGAACTTGAACGATGTCAGCCGCGACACCGGCCTCAGTCTACTGCCAGCACGGCTGCGTCCTCGGCATCGTCGACGGCCTTTTGATCAGCAGCGCTCAGCTTGGTCGGCGAAACATCAATCGTCACTTTCACGATCGTTCCAGTAAACTTGTTGTCTCCTTGCTTGTAGTCATCTGACACGGCGGTTTCGGCATCCAATCCCACGTCCGCTCCCTCGTCTCCCGAGAAGATGAAGGGAACGGTCTTGGGAATGTGTCCTTGCGCCACCTGTTTTCCGTCCACGAAGAGCATGCAGTTGCCGCCCGTTCCAGGCCTCGGTGCATCGGGAATGAACTCGTACTTGATCACGTGTTTGCCTGCGGAAAGTGCTGAGGTATCGCCGATGTTTGTTCTCTCCACCCCAAAGAAGTTGTATTCGTGGTGGAGCTTCCCGTCTTTCATGTAGAGCGTCCAGCCGCCAAACCTGCCACCTTGCGCGATGATCACGCCGTTGGTGTTATCACTTAATTCCACAGGTGCGGTGACGGTGTAATGGCGGTTCTTCACATTGATGAAGGTGTTCTCCATCATGCCCACCATCCCGGGATACACGGTCAATGTCGTGCGGTTTCCCATGAGGTCCGCTCGTCCCGCGAGCGCGGGATTGAACCGCTCCGACCGGCGGTCGTCGATGGGCAGCACGCGATTTCGGACTGCCTCCTTCATAAAGAGGTCCTGCATCTCTTTCAGCTTCGCGGGGTTTTTCGCCGCAAGATCGTGGGCTTGGCTGAAATCTTCCGTCATATGGTAGAGCTCCCACACGTCCTGGGTGAGCGGTGGATTTTGCGCCTGGATCCATGGGATGGAGTGG
>Ga0209735_1000007_pt1 | contig 27274 bp, 26 predicted proteins | sample BlaSpr_A8_Ref_M2_FD_187990 | JGI IMG/M metagenome (GOLD analysis project Ga0209735, IMG submission 187990) | Forest soil microbial communities from Thunder Bay, Ontario, Canada - Black Spruce, Ontario site 2_A8_Ref_M2 (SPAdes) (version 2) | ecosystem: Environmental > Terrestrial > Soil > Boreal... | reverse complement strand
TATTTGCCGCTCAAGAACGGTGTTCCGACCGGCATGAACCCCCTGCAGCTGGAGCCCACGCCAAGCAATGTTGAATTCTTAAAATCCTGGTTGCGCCGACTGGTCGAGCGGCGCGATCGACCCTTCACGGTGCGCGACGAGAGCGACTTGGACTTAGCTCTCCATGGCACGTTGAAATTACCTACGAGCGCGCGGCGCCTATCCCGTCTGCTCGAGTTCCTGGACCCCACGGACCCGGAAGGTATGCATGCGCGACTGCGCAATTGGTGCGCGTCCGAGAAGGGGGACTACGGCTGGGTATTCGACAATCGGGAGGACTCGGTCGCGCCGCTTCTGGAGACGAGTGCCCTGATGGGATTCGATGTGACCGACTTCCTCGATAGTCCCGTCACTGGCGGCCCCGTGACCATGTACCTATTTCAGATCGTCAAGCGCCTGCTCGATGGCCGACGCCTGGTTGTGTGGATGGACGAATTCTCGAAACTGCTGTCGGATCCGTCCTTCGAGAGCTTCGCCAAGGACGGGCTTAAGACCTGGCGGAAACTCGAAGGTGTCGCCGCCTTCGCGACCCAGAGTCCGAGCGATGTCCTGGCAAGTCCCATCGCGCGCACGCTGGTAGAACAGACGCCGACCAAGATCTTCTTTCCGAATGACAAGGCGACGGAAGAGGATTACGTCCGCGGTTTTGGCCTAAGCGTCCAAGAATATCTGCTACTCAAGGAAGGCCTGGAGCCGGGTTCCCGCATGTTCTTGATCAAGCAGGGTCACCACAGTGTCGTGTGCGAACTGAATCTGCGCGGCTTCGAGTACGAGCTCAACGTCATCTCGGGACGCATCGCCAACATCGAGGTGATGAATCGCATCATCGGCGAGGTCGGTCAGGACCCCGCGCAGTGGTTACCCCGGTTTCGAGAGGCAACCGCGAAAGGTGCGGCGCGCACGCCGAACGTGAAGGTCAATGAGAAGCGAGTCGCGGTGGTTTAAGCAACCTTAAGGAGTGTGAGCCCATGTTCAGTCAATTGCGAAAATCGGTCTTCGTCGTGGTGTTGGGACTCGCGAGTATCGGAGCGGCAGCGCCGGCCAGCGCGGGGATGCCGGTCATTGATGTCGCGAACCTCGCCCAAGCCATTCAACAGGTGCTCTCGTGGGGGCAACAGTTGCAAGGGATGACTCAACAGTACACACAGCTCGTGCAGAGTTACGAGCAATTGCAAAGCACTTACAATTCATTGACCGGGCCCCGCGGCATGCAGAATCTGTTGTACGTCCCGCTCGCTAATCGCAACTATCTGCCGGCCACCTATTCCCAAATGACGGGTGTGATCAACGGCACCAGCACCGCGTACCCCGCGCTATCCAGCCAGGTGCAGACGAGCATTCAAACCAACGCGATCTTGAGCACTCAGGGAGTGAGTGGCCTTTCGCCCCAGGCGCAGCAATATGTTCGGCAATCACGCCAGGCGGCGGCTACGTTGAGCATGCTCTCGCAGCAAAATCAGGCGAACGCCAGCAATAACTTCAGCAATGTTCAAACCCTGATTGGCGCGCTGGGCGCCACGGCTGATACCAAAGCCAGCGCGGATTTGAACGGTCGGATCCAGTCCGAGCAGGTGATGACGCAGACCAATCAGATCAAAACCGATGCGCTCTACCAAAGCGTTCAAGCGCAACAATTGCAGAATGCGCAACTCGCGCGCGAGGCGGCCGTGAAACAACAGGGCGCCCAAACCACCTTGACCCCGATCAGCTGGTAGCGGCGGATGACCACGCGAACGCTCGTGACGGTGGTGTGGCTGATTGCGGTGACCGGCTGCGGCAAGAACGAGGACGTGGCCCACCCGGTGTCTTGGTACCTGCAACACGACGCTGAGATGCAGGCGAAAGTCGCGTGGTGCGTGGATGACACCGAGCGGGGGCGCACGCCCAATTGCATGAATGCTGCGGAGGCGAAGCGGCGCTCGCTGATGGGGTCGCAGAAGAGCTTGGCGCCTATCGATTGGGGCGCTTCAAAGGCCAAGCCCTAAGGGAGGCGAAGGCAGCGTATGTGGACCAGTTTTTTCACATGGTTGACCGGGCAGGTGAATAACTTCATCGCCACGCAAGTCGGGACCGTGTCCACGCTGCTGGAACCGGCCGTGATCACGCTCGCCTCGGTGTACGTGATGATGTGGGGATACCTGCAGCTGACCGGCAAAATCGAGGAGCCGGTCTTGGAAGGAGGCCGGCGCTTGCTTGTCCTGGGTGTCATTCTGGTGTTGACGTTCAAGATCTCTCAGAACATCGCCCCGCTGCTCGATATCTTTGTGCAAAGCCCGCAAGCGCTGGCCGCCGGCATGCTCGGCGCCACGCCGATGGCGACCGTGGATACGATTTGGACTCAAGGGTCCGCGGTCGGCGATTCGCTGCTCTCCCAAGGCAGTCTGTTTAGCGAAAGCGGCCTATCGTTGATCGCCTGCGGGCTGATCTGCTATCTCTCGATCGGGCTCACCACGCTGTATGTGGCATTTCTGATGGCCTTGGCGTTGGTGGCGCTGGCAATTCTGCTCGCGCTCGCGCCGCTATTTATCGCCATGCTGTTATTCGACAGCACCAAGCGCTTCTTCGAAGCGTGGATCGCGCAACTCGCGAACTATGCTTTGGTCATCATTTTGGTCGCCTCCGTCGCGAACCTCATGTTGCACGCGGTGAGCCAACCGCTGCAGATCGCCTACAACGAGGGCGGGTCGGTCACCGGCGCCGATGCCCTGCGTGTCTCGGTGTTCTGCGGATTCGTGTTGTTGATTCTCACGCAGATCTTGCCGATGGCCTCCGGCCTCGCGAGCGGCATCGCGCTATCGAGCGGCAACATCATCAGCGGCATGGTCAGACGTGGTTTGGGAACCTCGGGTCGCTTCGGCCGCGGGGTGTTCGATGCAGCCTCCGGCGCCTACAGCCCGGCGACGGCGAGCCGCTTAGATCCGCTATCCCGTAAGGCCGGTCAGCAGCTTGGCTATCAGAGCGGCCGCGCGGCGAAAGCGGTGTGGCGGAAAATCAGTCCCGATCGGATTAAACGGAGTTAATGCGTGAACCCCGCTTACCGATCGCCTAAGTCACAGCCTGTCCTGAAAGGCACCTCGGAGGAATCCCCCATGCGTTTACCCCGTGTCTCCCGTCATCGCGGAAGTTGGCGCGGCGTCGTCTCTCGGTGGACGTTGACGCTCGCGGTCGGAAGCCTCGCTGCGTGCGCGACCCATCGAAGTGAGCCGCCCCAGTGCAAGGGTCCGTTCACGCCCATTAACCAATCCTCGTCGGTGGTGTCCAATGGCTCGCAGCGCTGAGATCGAAAGTTACCTGGCCGACGCGCAGCGCTGGGATCAAGACCTGGTGGCGAAGGCGGAGGCCTCGCGGCGCCGCGCCTACTGGGTCGCAAGCGCGTTTGGCGGGTTGGCGACTCTCGCGCTGCTCGCCTTCGACGTGATGTTGCCGCTGAAATCGGTGGAACCCTTCGTCATTCGCGTCGATAACACCACCGGCGTGACCGACGTCGTGCCCGTGTATGTGGGCAAAGGCGACGTATCGGAGGCCGTCACCCGCTACTTGTTGCACAACTATGTCGTGACCCGCGAACGTTATTTCTATGCCATGGCGGAGCAGGATTACAACCTGGTGGGCGCCTATAACAGTCCCGTGCTCAACACCGCCTGGATGCAAGGCTGGGACCGGGCCAATCCCGACAGTCCCTTGGTGAAGTATCGTGATGGGTCGACGCTGCGCTCGCAGGTGCAAGCCATCAGCTTCATCAAGCGCGCGGACGGCACACAAGATTTGGCGCAAGTCCGTTTCCTCACGGCCCTCAAGCAGGGCGGCTCGGGCGCTGAGACGATACAGCACTGGATCGCGACCATCCAATATGGCTATGCAGCGCCCTCGAAGGACGAGCAGCTGCGTGCCCTCAACCCGTTAGGATTTCGAATTCTAGAATATCGGCGTGAGCCGGAGATTGTCTCGGATTCGGCGGCGCCGGCGACCGCTGCATCCTCCACCACACAAGGAGCGGGCTCATGAGAGGTACAACATGGGCGATCGTCACGGCATACGCGCTGTGCGCACTCACTTCCCCTCGCGTCTATGCGGAACTCACCCCGGCGCGAGGTCTGGTCGATCCGCGCGTGCGTGTCGTTGCCTACGATCCCGAGCAGGTCATCAAGTTGCACGGCTATGTCGGCTACCAGATCCACTTTCAATTCGCCGAGGGCGAAACCTTCGTCAATTTGGCGGCCGGCGACAACAAGGCGCTCGATGTCGGTTACGAAGCAAATCACTTAGTGCTAAAGCCCCTGGCGGAGAAGGTCTCGACCAACATCACGGTCATCACCAATCGACGGGTCTACCAATTTGATTACAGCGCGTCTGCCGATCGTCCCGACCCGGACCGACAGGACGTCATTTACTCCTTGCGATTCATCTACCCCCAGGACGAAGCGCGTAAAGCCGCGGAAGAGTTGGAGCAGCAACGCACCAACTTGAAGTTAGCGAGCGCGGATCAGGACCCGCACCGCGCTCGGAACAGCAATTACTGGGGCTGCGGGGCCGCGGCGATCAGGCCGGAGAGTGCCTATGACGACGGCGTCCAGACGCGCTTGCGGTTCGCGGCCCACTCGGAGTTTCCGACGATGTACGTCAAGAACGATGACGACTCCGAGAGTTTGGTGAACTTCACTGTCGATAACGACGAAGTCGTGATTCATCGCGTCGCGCGCAGTTTCGTGCTGCGCCGAGGCAGGTTGGTCGCGTGCATTCAGAACCGATCGTTCGATGGCGGAGGGCAACGGCTGGAAACCCAGACGTTGGTGCCAGGAGTAGAGCGCGTTACCAAAGGGGTCAAGAATCCATGACAACCGATCATATCGAGGCTATGCCGGGTGATGGGGTCGCGGAGAGCATTCGCTCGGCCGGCGGCGCGTCGGTGCCCGGTGAACGTGACATCCCTTCAGTCAATCAGCAGCGTTCGCTGCAAAACCGGGTCAACAATTTACTCGCCCTCATCGTTGTCACTCTGGTGGGCGGGGGGTTTCTGTACTTCTACTATTCAAACCTCTCGCATAAGCAGGCCGACGCCAAGGCGAAGGTCGTCCAGGAAAGAACGGCGAAGAGTACCGGTGAGATGAAGCTGCCGCCGCTGGGCGCGGTCGAGGGACCGCAGGCAGCGGCGACGGATTCTACAGCGCCTCCCGATCGAGGCCCGACCGCACTGGCGGATGTGCTGGGCTCGGCACCGCCACTCGGGACCGCCGGTGCCGCCCCGGCTGCGCCTGGCGCGGCCGTCGCCGCGATGGCGAATGGCCCACCGGTCAAGACAGCCTCGCAACTGGCCATGGAGCGTCAGCTCACACCTTCTGTGTTCTTGAGATCGAGCGAGACTGCGAATGGTGCTGGCAACGGTCTCATACCCGTATCGGTGTCGGATAGCCCCGGTGCCGCCGGTAGCGAACACGGGCAACTCGCGAGTTATATGACGCCGAGTGTCGCCACGGCGACGCGCGCCCAAGTGCTCGCGACGCGGCGCTTCATCATCCCGAAAGGCAATTTCTTGGACTGTACGCTCGAAACCGCCATCAATTCCGAATTGCCGGGAATGACGACCTGTGTCACCGCCTTCGATATCTTCGGCGCCGACGGCAAGGTTGTGCTGCTCGAGCGCGGCAGCAAGTTGGTCGGCGAGACGCGCGGTCAAGTCGCGCAAGGGATGAGCCGCCTCTTTATTCTTTGGAGCGAAGCGCGGACGCCTACAGGCGTTGTTGTCCAGCTCGATTCGCCCGGTACCGATGAACTCGGGCGCGCCGGCGTCACAGGCAACGTCAACAATCATTTCTGGGCGCGCTTCGGCGCAGCGTTGCTGGTCACGGTGATCGACGGCGCTCTGACGGGCGTCGCGCAGCATCAACAAACGTCCGGCTCCACGGTCATTTTGAACCCACAGGGAGGCCAACAAGTCATCGACGACATTCTGCGCAATACGATCAACATTCCGCCGACCATCACCGTCAATCAAGGCTCTCGAATCCAGGTGATCGTCGCGAGGGACGTCGATTTTCGGCCCGTGTATGAGCTACGCACCGCCGCGGCTCACTAGCGTGGAGGCGCCGATCGCTGAAGACAATGCCTCTTCCTTGACGCATACGCTCGCGCCGCTTCGGCCGATTTTGGATAACCCCCGCGTCACGGAGGTCTGCATCAACCGACCGAAGGAAGTGTTCATTCAAAGCTATGACGGGTGGTCGACCGAAGCGCTGCCGTTCGCCGATTATTATTGGTGCCGAGACTTCGCCAAACTCGTGGGCAGCGCGACCAAGCAGCGGGTGGATGAAGTCACACCGATTCTCTCCGCGACTTTGCCCACCACCGAGCGCGTGCAGTTTGTATTGCCGCCCGCGACCTTGGCGCAGCGGGTGTCTATCACGATCCGCCGTCCAAGCACCAAGGTACGCACACTCCAAGAACTCGCCGCGGGAGGACTGTTCGCCCAGTGTCTCGACGCGACGGAGGACTTAGATCCCGGCGAGAAGGAGCTGATATCGCTCAAAGCGCGCCGCGAATACGCGGAATTCATTCGCCTGGCCGTGCAACTGCGAAAGAACATCGTTGTCTCGGGCAGTACCGGGACCGGCAAGACGACCACTTCAAACGCGTTGATCCTCGAAGTCCCCGCCGGCGAGCGGCTCATCACGATTGAGGACGCGGAAGAGCTGGTCCTTGAGCGTCACCCCAACAGCGTGCGGCTGCTCTATTCGAAGGGCGCTCAAGGGCTTGCAAAGGTGACTCCCAAAACGCTCCTCGAATCCTGTCTTCGCATGCGTCCGGACCGCGTTTTTCTAAGCGAGTTGCGTGGCGAGGAGGCGTTCGATTATCTCCGCGTAATCGCTGCGCATCCAGGATCCATCACCAGCATTCACGGATCGACGGCGCGCCTCGCGCTGGTGCAAATCATGTTGCTCGTCAAGCAATCCGAAGCGGGGCAATCTTTGCAGACAGAGGATGTATGGAGCCTTTTGTACTCCCTGGTCGATGTCGTCATGCAGTTTGGCTTCGACGGCAAGAATCGATTCGTCAAGGAGGTCTGGTATGACCCCAGCGTCAAACGTCGCGACCGGTCCTAGTTCTTACAAGGTGATCGTGGTCTCGCTCCTCGGCATCGTGGCGGTGTCATACCTGGGCGCGTATTTCTTTCTGCTTTTCTTAAAGCTCACTCCCACGCAGGCGTCTCCGTTAACCCTGCCTCGTTATGCCTACTATTACTGGAACAAGCCGCAGGTCCGCTCGCGATTGATTGGCGCGGGCGCACTGGCGCTGCTCATTGTCGGCGGCATGGCGCTCATCGTCGCGCTGCCAAAGCGGCGCAGCCTGCATGGAGATGCCCGCTGGGCAAAGGCTCGTCATATTCGTCGCGCCGGTCTCATGTCGGACCAAGGCATCATTCTGGGACGCTACAAAAATCGCTACCTGATGCTGCCGGGCCAAACAGGGGTCATTCTGGCCGCGCCCCCGCGCTCAGGAAAGGGGGTGTCGTGCGTCGTCCCGAATCTCCTGAACTGGCCCGGGTCCGTGCTCGTGCTCGACGTCAAGAAGGAAAATTGGACGCTTACCGCCGGCTATCGATCGCTATTTAGCGAGGTCTATTTAATCGATCCGTTTGCCGCCGACGGGCGCACGGCGCGCCAAAATCCGTTTACGTACGTGTCCGACAATCCGCTCTTACGGATCGACGGTGTGCAGCGTATTGCGACGATGCTCTTTCAGGAGGTATCGGGCGCGGATCCCTTTTGGGTGAAATCCGCGCGCTCACTGTTCGTCGGCATAGCACTCTACCTGTTCGAGCGGCGTGACTATGAGCGCGGTTATAACAACGATCCCAGCCATACCGATCCGATGCCCGTGGTGCCGGTCACCATCGGCGAAGTGCTGCGGCAAGGAATGGCCTCGGATGAGGAGGGTTTCTCGAAGCATTGGAAACGCATCATCGAGGGCTGGACCGCGATTGGTAAACCGCTCTCTCCTCAATGCGTATCGCTCATCATGGATGTCGTCGACTTGGCGACACAGACCGCCTCGAGCGTCCGCAAGACTTTCACCAGCCAATTGGATCTGTGGCTAAATCCGCTCTTGGACATGGCGACATCGGCAAGCGATTTCGATTTGCGCGATTTGCGCAAGAAGAAGATCTCCGTGTATCTCGGGGTCAAGCCGCGGGACTTCGAGCGCCTGCAGGTCGTGATGAACGTCTTTTTCCAGCAGGCGATCGGCGAGCAGACTGCAGAATTGCCGGAAAACAATCCCCTCCTTAAGCATCAGTTGCTGGTTGTCTTGGACGAATTCACGGCGGTAGGACGCATTCCCATTTTGCTGACTTCAATCGCTTTCGTGCCCGGCTACAACGTGCGCACGCTGATGGTAATTCAAACGCCATCGCAATTGGATGAGGTGTACGGCCCAAACGGCCGCAAGATCATGCTGAAGACCCTCGCAGCGCGCATCATTTTCCCACCGAATGACATGGAGGATGCGCGCAACGTCAGCGAGGAATTGGGTTATACGACGGTCAAATCTCGTTCGCGCACGGTGCCGGGCGTCATGGGAGGCGGCAAACGCAGTCCGAGCACGAATGTGAGCGATCAACGCCGCGCGTTGATGCTGCCGCAGGAGATCAAGGAGATGCCGGCGGATCGGCAGTTGTTGTTCGTCGAACACGTGCTGCCGGTGAAGTGTCACAAAATCAAATATTTCGACGATCCGATTTTCCGGAAGCGGCTGTTGCCACCGCCGGGAGTCAAGAAGCAGGACGTGTCGACCTACAGCGGCGGAAGAACGGATGACCACTTCGCCATGTGGCAACAGCGGGTCAACCGCGAGGGGCGGGGTCCTCTACCGCGTGTGGCCGTGGCCCCCGTTGGGCCGTTAAACGAGCCGGGAATCAGCGCGCCGACGGCGGCCGCGGGGGAGTTCTCACTCGACTTCAGTGCCGTGCGGATACCGCCGGGCCGATATCTAACCGAACCAGAAGTGACCGCCGCCGTGCATTCGTTTCTGGACGAACTGGAGACGGCGTGACTCCCGTCTTTGTCGATACTGAAGGGGACTAAGGCACGATGGCCAACAACCTCGATCAAACCGGCGTGATGCAAGTGGACGGTGCATGGGCCACGAGCGTGAAATACGCAGCCGACGCCCTAGGACCCAACGTGGGCTCCGTAGAACTGCGCTTCATGCAAGGGCGAGCCGAAGTCGGGCGTGTGGCGGTGTCGCGCGAACACTTAGGCGAGTTGTTGGGAGAGAAAAACCGGAGCGCGATCGAGCGTCATATTGCGAACGACGCCGACAAGTACCTTGCCGTCGTCAGCGGCGAGCTCCGCGGTGGCCGTCTTCACTACCAGGAAGTGACGCTGGCGACGTCCAAATCGCGCGCAGTCGAGAATTCGATTAACCCGACGCCGATCCCTGATCGAAGCACGGGCACCGAGAAAGTTGTCGGGCGTGACCCGCCTCGCGACTCGGCACAGAAGGGCGACGGCGTCCCTCAGAATTCGGATATCACCGACGCACGCGACGGTGATGCGGAGAAGCGGCGTCGTGCCAACACGACCCAAGCGGATGAGCCCAGCGCCGCAGCGGTGGCGCCCGTGCCCGCGCACATCGCGGCGAAGTATCTGGTGAAGGGCAATACCTATCACTTTGACGACCAAACCGTGGCGTTTGTCGATAAGGGCACGTCACTGACCGTCCAAACGCACAACAAGGCCATCATCCAAGACTTAGTGGCTATTGCCAAAGCGCGCGATTGGCAAGCAGTTACGGTATCGGGTACGCAAGCGTTTCGTCGCGAGGCATGGACGGCCGCGGCCTCCGCGGGCCTCAAAGTGAGCGGCTATACGCCCTCGGAGATCGAACGGGTGGCCGTCGAGCGCGAGCGGAGCCGTCGCGATGCATCGATTCCGTCTGAAACAGTGCCGCGAGAGAGCGATACGGCGAGGGTTCAGCCGGGATCGGCGACGCGGCGCGAGTCGAACGCCGAATCGCCAGGTCTCAAGACGACCAAGGGCGTGCGCTACGGCACCTTAGTGGCTCACGGCGAAGCGCCGTATCGACACGATGCATCCCAGTCACCGAGCTATTTTGTCACGCTGAGAGACGCCGCGGGCCACGAGCGAACCTCGTGGGGCGTGGGACTCAAGGACGCCATTCGAGATTCGAAGACGACTCCCGTCGTGAACGATCTGATCGGCATACGGCGGGCGGGGTCGACGCCCGTCACCGTGATCGAGCGCAGCGTCGATGAGAGTGGCGAGGTCATCGCTCAGACGATTGACGCGAAGCGCCACAACTGGGAAGTGGAAAAGGCGGAATACTTTACGCAGCGCTCCGGCGCGCCACCACCGCAGGATCAACGTCCAAAGTCCCCCTCGTCGGAGAAAACCGCTGTGACTACAACGAACGAAGGACCTTCCGAAGCGCTCAGCGCCAAAACGCTCACGCGTGACCAGGAGGCGGCGGCCGCGATACGCAGCGCCGCGACCACGCGGGAGGAATTGCAACTGAAATATCCCGAGCTCAATCAAGCCGTGTTTCAGCATTTCGCATCGCACGACCAGTTTGCAGACGCATACGTCAAAAGCGGTCTCATTCGTGAGTCCGATCGGGCACAGGTGATCGCACGAATGCGTGAACGGCTGGCGAGCAAGCTCGAGCAGGGCGCCGTCATTCGCGAACCGGATAACAAAGAGGTCAACACCTTGATTCGCCGCTCTGTCAACCGGGTGGCCGCGGATATCGGGCGACCACGGATTGAGATTCAACCGCGTGCACTGGAGCCTCCGCCCGCGCGCACGACGGTCACACGGGAAGACGTACAGGTGCGTGGGTGAAAGGCGGAACGCGCAAGCAATCCTGGATCACCTGCGCGGTCATTCTGATCGCTCTGCAGTCATTCCCGGCCTCGGCCGCGGAGCCCGTTCGATCGGTGGACATCGTCGAATCGAGTGCGTTCCTGGAGGGGTATCGCGCCGCGAGTGAAGCCCAAAGCGCGGATTTTTACGATCTCTACAGTGACCGAGCCATCATTCACGCACGCATTCACGACCATGAGCAAGGAATCGCTTTTCAAGGCCGCGCGTTCAAAGCGTGGGGCCGGCAGCTGCTCATGGAAGGCCGGGCGGCACTCGATGGCTCGATCTTCCGTGACGCGACCGTGGAGCAACGGGGGCGCCGTCTCCTCATTCGAGCGAAGCGGTATTCGACGACGAGGTGCTATTGGGATCCGACCTACAGAGTAGGCATCGAACGCGAGGGGCTGTCGTATCGGATCGTGGATGAACGACTGACGACCAATCCCACCGCGCACTGCGTACCGGAGCACGCCGTGGTCAATGCCCCGGGGAGCGTGACTCTGTCACCGCCAGAGTTCACCCCGTCGCCGGCGATTGGCAGCGTGCGGCCGTTTGATCCCCAGGGCACAGCGAGCTGGCATCCCTTGTCCCAGCAGGAACTCGCCGATAAGGCGATGCAACTCGCGCAGCAGATGGCGGCCGCCCGCGCGTCGCTGTCCCGCACGAACGGCGCGATTCCCCCATCCTTGATGGGCATGGCGCCGCGCGTCGCCGTTTCTTCCGACAGCGCTCCATCAGCAGCGTCGGTGGTTCGCGCGGATGCATCGAGTGACCTACGTGTCACGCCACAGGAATAGACGATGAATAGTAGGGCATCGGCCGGCGCGCGGGGCGCGATACTCGATGTGGCGGCTATCAGCGGCCAGGGGATCGCCTGCGCGCCACGGCAAGGGCATCGGCCATGGGCGATGGCGGATGGCTCGCTCGAGGCAATTAAATGGGCGGCGCTCGTTTTGATGGTGTTCGATCACGTCAATAAATATCTCTACGCGGAGAAGCTGCCCGTCATTTTCCAATTGGGTCGCATCGTGATGCCAATGTTTGGTTTCGTGTTGGCTTATAACCTCGCTCGCCCCGACGCGTTGGCTAGGGGCGTGCATGGCCGCATGCTGTACCGCCTGACTCTCATGGGGTTGGCCGCTTCCCCCATGTGCATTATTTTGAATGGTATGTTCGTCACCGCGAACGCGTGGTGGCCCTTGAACATTTTGTTCATGCTCCTGCTCGTGGTGTCGCTCACCTACCTCATCGATCGGGGTGGCGCCAAGTGCTATGCACTCGCCACCGCGTTATTCATTCTGGGCGGCGCGTTCGTCGAGTACCTGTGGATGGGCGTGCTGTGCTGCCTCGGGGCGTGGCTTTTTTGTCGTGAAGCAAGCCCGAGTCGCTTATTGCTGTGGTTTCTGGGAACGCTGTCCTTAACGGTCGTCAATGGTAACGCTTGGGGCTTGGCCGCCATTCCGATTGTGTTGCTGGCCGGGCGTGTGGCGCTTCGCCTGCCTCGCCGGACATGGGTGTTTTACGCGTTCTATCCGGCGCATCTGTTGTTGCTCCTGTTCGTTAGGTTGGAGTGGTTTTGAGCATGAAGGATGCGACGCGTGTAGTTGTCTGGCTGGTGTACGCGAAGAGACGCTTGACCAACCTTACTTGCGATCTTGCCGATGGAGCAGCGGAGTGAGCCGGAAAAAGCGCGATTCAGTTCACACACCATCGGCGACGCGCAACCGTTCTCCGCCTGCGCCTCGCGCACAACTCGTCGCGATTCGTACCGAATTCCGCGCCGCGATCACAAAGTTCAAGGCATTGGGGTGCGAGGACTCGATGGTGTTGGTCGAGTTCTGGCATGCGCTCGATTGCGTCAACGGCGAGGACTGCGGCAACCTCTAATCATTGGCTTGCGATGCGCGTTAGCCTTCCGAGGCGAGGTTGAAGGCGATCACCGCCCGCCACGTTTGACCGCACGGATCGCAGAGGTACAGTCCATGATAGATCCCGCGGCCGATGATCGTGCCGTCGGGGAGCTGCGCCCAATTTCCCGTCCCAATGACGCCCGCATCGCCCGACCGTACGTGAAGCAGGCAATCGGGATTGCTGCAAAATGGGTCATCCCGCGCGTGCGCGTTCATGAGGTTGCAGACGCGCCTCCTGAGTTAAAAGGCTGAAAAAATGCTGGTTTCTGAGACCTGGTATTATATACAGTACCGCGCATGGGGCGCGATTTCAATGTCAGTCGGCTTTCCGATGAATTCGGGCAGTACCTTTTGTATTTGAAATGTTCCGAATGTGCGCATGAGCGACAGACTTACCCCAATCTATTGGCCCATTTGTGCGGATGGGACGCCACGCTCCAGACGGTGGAAAAGCGCCTACGGTGCTCCAAGTGCGGCAAGAAGCGCTGCCACATCCGCGCGGTGCCGCTGCAAAAGCCGCGAGGAATTCCGCCCTCCCACTGACATACGGGAAATTGGCCTGATGACTGACATCACGTGGAGGTCGGGTGCCAGAGTTGCGCCGCATGGGTCACTGGAGGTGTCGGACAGTGGACGGTAGACTCCGTATATGTGCTACTCCGCTCAAGTCATCCAAGCCGCTCGCAAGATGTATCGGCAGTTAGGAATTCGGCTCGATTACGATGAGGCGGAGAAGCTTTTCTTTCGGCGACTTGACGACCCGACGCTCAACATCTCCAGGGGCTTCGAAGCCAATTTCGATGAGCCCACCACCGATCAAGCGCGGCGCATTAAATCCGCCATCGACGAACATCGCTCGCGCATGGCCGGTAAGATTGAAAAGGATCTGTTCACCCAGAAGACACGGCTTGTCACCGCAGAGCGATCGCTGAAGACCAAGGAAACCAAGAAATCCCGCGAAGACGTGCGCATCGCGACGAACAAGATCGCTTCGCTCACCGAGAAGCTCTCGGACCTGCGGCGCAGCGAGCCGAAGGCGCGCGACAACCGCGTTTTCCCCATGGTCTACGCGGGCGTGATCATCAAACAAGATGGAGAGAATCTCCTCCGGCCGATGCGCTATGCCTGTCGTCCTGCCGGCAAGCCGGCTTTCTACGATAAGAAATTTCCCGGCCTTTACAACGCCCGTCGCGACAACCTCGAGCGATTTTGGAACGAGCAATTCGGTCATCACCATGCCGTGATGGTGGTCGAGAGCTTTTACGAGAACGTCCAGCTGCACGTGAAGGAACGCCGCGAGCTCGCTGCCGGCGAGACAGAACAGAATATCGTGCTGGAGTTTACGCCGAACCCGCCTCAGCCGATGCTCATTGCCTGTCTGTGGTCGCACTGGACCGATCCGCAGGAACCGGATCTATTTGGTTTCGCGGCGATTACCGATGAACCGCCACCGGATGTGGCCTCCGCTGGTCATGATCGATGCATCATCAATTTGCGGCCCGAGCACATCGATGCCTGGCTGACACCGGAAAAGCGCGGGCGCGAGGAGCTGCAAGCGATATTGTCGGATCGCGCTGTCTCGACATTCGAACACGCGACATTAAAGGTTGCTTAGGGTAAACGCCATGTCACTGAGGGACGCTTCTCATTGTTTGACCGAGCTGGCGGCGGGAAGAACCCCGGAACGCCTCTTTGTCCTCACCGGCGCGCTCGCTCTCGATGAGCTGCGGGCTCGAACCGTATTCTCACGCGATCTCCTAGACGCAGCGGAGGGCCTCGCAATTCTCGCCCGCGGTGGGAAGCTTGAGCTGAACGACGAAGGCCGTGTACGCGCTGCGCTTTTAGCGAGCATTGTGCAAGCGGCCGATCACCGCGCTGCGAAACCGGATCTCGGAGCGACGTCGGAGCCATAGCCACTTGTAGTCCTAACGAGCTTTATCGAGAGACTCTTGAACGACGCGCGCATAGATTTCTTCGCGATGCACCGCGACGCTTTTCGGGGCGTTGATTCCCAAGCGGACTTGATTCCCCTTCACGCCTAATACCGTCACCGTTATCTCATCGCCGATCATGAGCGTTTCGCCTACGCGTCTAGTCAGTATTAGCATCTAATTGCTCCTGTCCCTGAGGATTCCAGACTCTCCTAAACCACTGCGGATTGTCCAGTTGCAATACTAAACGTTCGTCGCATATTCGCGAGCCGAATCGATACGCGGGCCCACTCATGGGCACTCGGTCGCGGCCACTCCTAAATCGCGGGTCTCCGCAGAGTTTTTCTCCGCTTGGCCGCTTTTCCCTTGGCTGCGGCCGCAGCACGGTGGCTTGAATGAATTACTTCAGGCCTTCTACGAAGGCGGCGCGCGCACTACTGGGTGGTTTGAGATCCGTGTCTCTACACCGATCTCAGGGGTCCTTCCTCCATTACTGATGCGGCAGCGGAACTGGTGGCCCTCAAAAGAAGAACCATCAGCTTCGTTTCGCGTCGCATTCAGAACTTGTAGCCGACCCGGACGTCGAACGTACCGGGCGTATTGAAATAGTCGAGCCCCAAGAGATCCGCTGTCCCGTAATTGGCCATGGTGCAATTCTTGCACTCGGCCGTAATCGTTAGCGGCACTTGCGTGAGCGCCACGGTGATACCGACATCGAGCAGAGTACGCGCCTTGTTCTCAGCGCCGACACCCGGATAAGGAGCGGCAAACCCGGGCGGGTTGGCTGTGTCGAACCACTCTCTCGAAACGTATTGGACCGACACCGTCGGTGTCACCGTGAAGGTGTTGAATCGGAGCACATAACTCGCGCTACCGGAAAAATCGAGGTGCGGCGTATACACGGGCACGGCGAGCGACCCATTTTCGGTGAGGATGCCGGAGGCGCAACTCGAGGCGACACCCGCCAAGCACTGCGCCTGCTGAGTTTGCACCGGCTTGCTCTGGGCGTAGTACCCCGCCTCTATCGAGCTAATACTGGCGCTCAAGGTCAAGCTCTCCGTCGCCCGCCAGGCGATATTGGTCTCGATGCCGTAGGCAAACAGGCTGGCGGCGTTGCTCGTATCGAAGGAATCCGTGTGCGGATTGTCGGAGAGCAACTGGTAGTTCTTGACGTCCTCGTAGAAGAGAGTCGCATTGATGCGCAAGTTGCTGGCCGGCAACTCCAAGCGGAGCCCGGTTTCGTACGACCAGATTGTCTCAGGACCGAAATTGTTGAAATCCAGCGGATTCGTACCCGTTAAACCGTTCCAGCCGCCGCCCTGAAATCCGCGCGTTGCGGATATGAACAGCATGAAGTTTGGATCCACCTGGTATTGCAATGCGGCGCGCGGCGTAAATTGAGTGGAAGTGAGATGCGTGGGATAGCCCACCGCTTCGATTTGCGCCGTGGTGTAACCGAGGCCGGGAGCATTCGGCCATGCAAGGACGTCTTTGATCTCGTGAGTCAGCCGTCCTCCGAGCGTCCCGGTCAGCGCAGGAGTGAACTTGAGATCTCCTTGCGCATACACCGCCTCCGACTTGGTGCTGTTCACGTCATATTGGTCGTTGAGCGCAAATGCGAGTGTCCGGCTCACGCCCAAAACCTGGCCGTAGTTGTTGCGGTTGTCCTCGTAGAGATAATAGGCGCCGGCGGTGTAATTGAAGACATCGCCCACCTTGTCGGTCCACTTTACTTCCTGCGAAACCTGGTAACTCTCGAGTACTTGGGCGATTGTAATCTCGCCGGTCGGTACCGTATCGGCCACCGGCGGAGGCCCCAATGCCACGCTCGCGAAATCCACCGCCCCCTGTTGGTTCAAGCCGCGATACCCAGTGATCAGGTTCAAGGTGCCGTGGCCAAGTGTCAACGCGATATGGGATGCAAAGCCCCAACTCGTGACCAGTTCGCCCTGACCGAAAGCGGCCTTCGCGCCGGTCAGATATGGCTGGAGCGCTCCGCCGTTCATGTTGAAGCCGCTATAGGAGATGCGGTCGCCGTCGGGGCCGGGTTGATTCAAGAGATTCGCCGCATCATTGCGCTCGTAATCGGCTGTAAAGTTCCACTCGAGGTTCGACCACGCCGTCGGCAGGAACTTGATGGCCTCGCGGACACCCCAATTGTGAGACCCGTTCAATCGCTCGCCCGTCGTCAGATCGTTGACGTAGCCGTCATTGGTGTTCCCGTATACCGACGTGTGGGTCAATAGCTGGTCATTGACGGGCAGATTGATCGACGCGCGGCCGGCAAAGAAATCGGCCGAGAAATCGCCGATAGAACCGTAACTCGCTTCCACATTGCCGCCGAAATCGTGGCCCGGTTTCTCGAGCGTCACGACAATCGCACCGCCCACGGAATTTCGGCCGAACAAGGAACCCTGCGGGCCGTTCAGCACCTGCACCGACTGGACGCCGAACAATGCGAAATTATTGGCGTTTTGACGTGAGATGTAGACGTCATCGACGTAGGTGCCAACCTGGGGCTCGAATGTGGGAAAGGTTTGGGTCTGGCCCAACCCGCGGATGTAGTAAACGTTGGCCGACGCTTGTCCCACATTGTTCGCGGCGAACATGTTGGGAACCTCCCTCTCGAGATCCTGTGTGGTCACGATTTGCTGGGTTGCCAACTGCGCCGGCGTGAAATTCGTCACGGAGATGGGCACGTTCTGCAGATTTTCCGCGCGGCGTTGTGCCGTGACCGTGACCTCGGCGAGAGCGTCGGTATTCGTCGAAGCCGTGGAGTTGGATTGCGGACTCGTGTCGGCCGGCGCCGCGGTCGAGGTCATCGTCCACGCTATCAAAACCGCCAGGCTCGCCCAAATTGTGTTCTGAGTTCTGATGCTAAGCCCCTACAAAATCCCGCATTAATTTAACGTCGACGATGCGGAACCCAGATCCGCTGTCTCGAAGAGGTCAATGAACTTGTTGTACGCCGGCTCTAGATGTTCTCGCGCATGTCGTGCCGCTCCTGCCCGGCCTTCGGACGGACATAGCTGTGTGCGATGCGGAATCTTACGCGGAGTTAATGCAAGACAGTTGGGACTCCAACTCAGCGAGTAGGGTACTTGCTGCTATCAAATCCCGCGTTCCGTGGCCTTCGGTGAACCGATGATAGACCGGCGCCAACAGGTCGAGCGCCGCCCCAAAACGGAAATCTCTTTGCCGCAGCCGGGCGAGACTGGTTGCCGCACGAAGTTCCCAAGCTAAAGCACCCTGCCGGCGGGCTATGCTCAGTACGTTCAAGAAAGTTCCTTCCGCCACGGATGTGGAATGGGCTCCGCCCGCGCGCGCGATATTTTCGCCTTTGACGCGTAGAATTTCCGGTGTGCACCATCCAGACTGGCCGTTCTGTGCACGCGTAATTGCTTCAGCGTCAACGAGTTCCTCGGCCATTGTTCCCAAAGTATCCATCTGAAATACACCGTGCGCCCGATTGCGAAAATAGTCAAAGACTTGACCATCACCCTTCTTTAACCCGCATTCGCGCGGCGACAGAACAGCATCGAAGGATAGCGCAGCAGCGCTCCACACGGGATTACTTGATCCCTGCGCGAGCAGGAGATCGATCAGCGTACGAGCCTTAATATAGTCACCAGTCCAAAGCGCAATCGGACAGGCAGCAAGTGACAGTTCCTGGCACACTGCAGATGGTCCGGAGGCATACGCGCGCTCAAGGTAATCATCTGAAGCTTGCGCTGCCTGTTCGGAATAACCTTCCAACCACAAGACTCGAGCGATCACGGTACCTGTCGATCCTCTCCTCCGCCCGGTCACTTGGCTATAAGCGAGAGGGATTATTGTTCTGGGGTTATTGTTGACTCTTTCAGCCAGTGCTCGAGCCTCGCCGTGATTGCCCGCGAAGTGAAGAACTAGAGACATCATTCTGTCGGATATTAGAGTTGCGACGGGGTCCGAGGAGGATTGGGCCAGGACAGAGAGTCTATTTGCCGTCTCGAGCGCAGCGTTGTAGTCGATGACATCCAATTCAAGGGTCGCCCGCATAACGAGGGGCTCAAATCGGCATATCGTGTTACCGGTTTTAGAAAACAGTTCTTCCGCTTTTTCGGACGCTATAGCGGTGGCAGCAATTCCCTCTGTCGGAAATTCGCCGAGAGCCGCATGGGCAACGTTGAGGCGGATTTCAGCCTCAAGCAGAGAAGACGGCCCCTGCGCAATAGATTCGAGCGCGCGTGCTACCAGCCGGCGGAATTCATCGATTAAGGAGAGCTGAATTCCAACGGGAAGTGCGGCCGCTGTCAGCCTTGTGCCGATCGCCACGTCCCCGGCAGAGGAATAGGCCCACTTCAAGGCAACTCGGATATCGTCCATCATGGGACCATAGGTGGCAATCCAAGTTGGGCAATCCACTAGCTCCCAATCCGCCTCCGCAGTCTCGAGAACATTACAAACATGAATGGCGTGCTGCCGAGAAGTCTTGCTCCAATCGCCACTCTCCAGAAGCTTCTCAGCGGCGTAGATCCGCGTAACATGCAGCGGCTTATAATAGGCTACTGTGCTGCTACAATCTGTCGTAAGAAGTGACTGATTGATGAGGCCCTGGATTGCTTCGATAACAATCGCACGTGTGATATCGTCATCGGCCGCTACTGCTATCGCCGCCTCTATCGTGAAACGTCGGCTGAAGACAGAGAGTCGTCGCAGCACCGTTTGCTCAGCGTCACTGAGCAGTTCGAAACTCCAATCCATTGTCGCGAATAGCGTCTGATGTCGCGGCGCGGCCGTGCGTCGCCCTTTCGTCAACAATAAAAAGTGATCATCGAGGTGCGCGGCCAATTCCCGCACGCCAAGCAGATCAACTCGTGCAGCCGCAATTTCGAGAGCGAGTGGAATGCCGTCAAGGCGGCGACAGATGGCGGCAATTGCTCGAAGTTCTTCTCCATGCAACAAGAATTCCGAGTCCAGCGACTGGGCTCTCGCGACGAAAAGCTGCACAGCACCGTGTCGCAGAACGATGTCTGATTCTTCTTGTTGCTGGTTCGGCACGTCCAGGGGGGAAACCCGATAGACGTGTTCGCCCTCGATTCGCAGGGCCTCGCGGCTCGTCGCAATAATGGAAGTGGCCGGACAGAGATGCAAGACCGTTTCCGCCATTCGGGCGGCCGCGTCGATGACATGTTCGCAATTGTCGAGAACAAGAAGAAGCTTCCGTGCTCCGATGGCTCGCGCTACGGACTGTCCGGAACTCTCATCACCGGCCAGCCTTACGCCCAACACGCTAGCAACCATGGACGGAACGAGTTGGGGGTCCGACAGCGAAGCCAGATCAACTAGCCAACAATCACCGGCGAATGTTGGGAACAGAGTGCGCGTGACCTCCAGAGCAAGCGCAGTCTTTCCGATACCGCCAGGTCCGGTCAGCGTGATCGCTCGGTAAGCGGATAGAAAGTTCTGCAGGTGCTGCACAGCAGCGTGTCTGCCGATCAGCACGGACCCAGCCGCGGGCACATTGTTAAGAAACGGCCGGACGGGCATCGGACTCGAATCGAGATCTACGGTCTCGCGCGAGAATCCTTTGTTCCGAATCGTCCAGTCCCCCACGAGACGATAGCCACGACCAGATGACGTCTTCACCGATTCTCGGTCGGTCCCGAGTGCCCTGCGAATTGCGGAGATGTGAACCTCGAGCGTATTTTCCTCCACGATCACGCTCGGCCAAACACGAGCCATCAGCTCGTCCTTGGTGACGAGCTGACCGGCCGACTGAACCAAAACCGCAAAGATCTGGAACGCGCGTTTTCCCAAGGGAACAGGAACTCCTCGCGCCCGGAGCTCACGCCGAGCGAGATCCACCTCCCACCCGTTAGATTCATATATCACGTGTCGGCTCTGCTCCGGTATGCCCGTTAGACGTTCGGGACTTACGACTTTATGCAAGGGCGCTGTTGCGCGCAAGCAAGGACCTAAAAGTAATCCTGTCGGATAAGCGCCTGAATTTTGGCAGCTTTTTTGTCCGACTCCATCAGGCGGTCCCGCGTCAGTCGTCTATGAAAAAAAGCACCGGGGACGACAAATTGCGCCGGCCGCGGGTGCCGCGCTGAAAAGCCTCAAGGCATGCGCGCGAGCGTGGCACGGTAGGATTTCCAGCCGATCCCGATCAGGATGGCGCCCGGAAGGGCAACGCCGCCCGAAACAATCGCCAGGCCATGGGCGATGCCTTGGGGATCGGGCCGCAGGGCATCCGAGATGACGCCCACCAGCAGCGGCCCAAGCGTGGCGGAGATCAGACCCGTGCACAGGACATAAGTCGCTGTGATGCGAGCCCTGATCTCGTTCGGCGCCATCTCGGTGATTGCCGTCAAGCCCAGTACACTGGCGTAGTTGCTGAAAAAGCCGGTGATTAGGTAGGCGACGAAGGCCGATTCGCCGGTTGGCATCAAGGCGGTCAGGGTGGCGCCGGTGGCCGCAAGCATGGCGCCAAGGGCGCAGGCGCGCATGGTGCCGATGGCATCGCCATTGCGTTTCAGCGCCGCGCCGACAAAGCCAGCGCTGAGGGCGCCCAGCAGGCCGAGGCTCGAGCCCAGCAGGCCGTAGCGGATGCTGAACACCGCCGGGTCCCAGCCGAAGCTGCGCAGGAAGAAGGTCGGCAGCCAGGCAAGAAAGCCGTAGACCGAGACGAAGAACATGGCGATGCCGACGTGATGGCAGATCAGACTCGCGGCATTGGTCTTGTAGTAAGGCAATATCGCGGCCCCGCTCTCGGCTTTCGCTCTGCCGAGGCGTGCAGGTTCGCGCACGGTCAGGGCCAGAAGAAGCGCCGGAATGAGCCCGGGAAGGCCGACGATGAAGAACGTCGCCTGCCACGGTTTCAACAAGCCAACGAGCGGAAGAGTCAGGCCGCCGCGCGCGATGAAATCGCTGTAGATCAGCCCACCGCCGGTAAAGCTCAAGAACGTGCCGATCGAGGTTCCGCTCACGAACAAGCCGAAGGCCCAGGCGCGGGTGCGCGGCGGAAAGTAGTCGCTCAGGAGCGACGAAGTGCAGGGGCTGAGGGTGGCTTCACCGATGCCGACACCAATCCGCGCCAGGAAGATCAGCGGAAATCCGCGCACCAGCCCGCAGGCGGAGGTCATCACACTCCACCCCGTCATGCCGATGGCGAGGAGGCGTTTGCGGTTGCCGCGATCGGCGAACCAGCCGAGCGGCAATCCGAAGGTGGTGTAGAACACCGCGAAGGCGAGACCTTGCAGATAGCCCGCTTGGGTATCGTTGATGTGCAGATCGGCCTGGATCGCCGGCGTCAGCGTGCCGACGATGATGCGATCCATGAAGGCGAAGGCGTAGCCAAGCGTAATGATCGCAGCGACATACCAGGCATAGCCGAAGGGCGGATACGCGCCTTCACCCCCATTGATTGGCGCATCGCCCTGGCTCATACGGTTCGCGGTACCATCCGGTGACGATGCGAAGCACGGCGGTTCTCAACAAGTAGAGCGAGGTACCGCGCCAAGTACGCGTGCGAATCAGTTGAATGGGTGAGAACACGCACGCACACCCCGAGACGGAAGAACCTTAATCCTGGGCCGCAATTAAATCTTCCCGGGATCGCATGCGTGATTCTCAAAGCACACGTTCGGCAAAGTCAAGAGTCGCACGAGCGAATCAATGGCACCATTACGGCCACTTGGTTGCCGAACTCGTCATCTGATTGAGTGCGACAGTCAGGACACTGTCAGTCGCCCCCAACGGCCGGACGGAGTCTCGCAGAAATTCGACGCAGCGGCACTCGACCTGTTCGGTTTCACTGCTTTCGGCAAGTATTTTCGAGCGCATATGCACGTATAGTCTCACGACTAACTCTTGACCGTCGGTCGACACATCGGTGACCGCAGGGCCATCGTGGGCAAAACCGGTCGAAATCACCGATTTCAGTTGGTTGCAGCGATCATGAATGCCGTGCGCAAAGGGGCCGATCATTTCAATCAATTCACCTAGGTGGCGGTCCGTGAACGCGCCGCGTTTTTAGCGAGCATTGTACAAGCGGCCGATTACCGCTGCGCACTAGGTCGCGGCCACTCCAAGATCGCGGGTCGCCGCAGAGTTTTCTCCGCTTGGCCGCTTTTCCCTTGAAGGTAGTTATGATATAAGAGAAGCGCGCATTTTTACTATATAAATCAATGTCTTATTAACATATTGCGTATTATGCGAAGGGCGCTGCATTGCAGCAAAAGTGCTGCATTACGGACACCGCTTTGTTGCGATCTCAAATGAAGAGGAGCAGTTCTGTGCTCGCGCTGCTGCTCACTGCTCGTATCGTGGCCTCCCCTGAACTGCACAAGACGCTAATAACCTGACGAGATTTCCGATCTCTACGTCGTAGCCGCTGCGAAACTATTGACGGCCATCGCCGCCATCTTGTCGGCGTCTCAGCACCGTAGATTAAGGTGACGACTGCAATGCTTGTTCTGTGGGATTCGTTTGCGGGAGTCCCTTGGATCTCAAAGCAAACATCAGTCTCTGCGGCGAAAAATCGCCACCGTTCGATCTGATTCTTTTAGTTCCAATCCGAAATACAGATTCCGGACAATCGAGCATAGTTTCTCTGCAACAGAGGAGCTGTTGCGATCATGAGGAACAATGTTTAAGCACCTCACGAGGCCAGCACACCACAAAACCAGTGGTTGTCATTAGCGATTTGACGTTTCTGATATCGAATGAATTGAGCTTTATCCGTTAATTTGTAACCGACCATGAGCATGAGGATTCTATGAACGACCGGATGACTTCGACCGTCACCACGACCTCTCGACGAGACCTGTTAGTCAGCGGCGCGGGCGTTGTCCTAGCCGCCGCGAGCCTGTCAGCCACGACGCCCGCCACAGCGGCCGACCATTCGTATCCTTCTTCATCGCCCAGCAAAGGAAAAGATTCGATGAGCAAGATTATCACCAAAGACGGCACCGAGATCTATTACAAGGACTGGGGCAGCGGACAACCCGTGGTTTTTAGCCATGGCTGGCCGCTGTCGGCGGATGCGTTTGAAGATCAGATGTTCTTTCTGGCGTCTCACGGATATCGATGTATCGCCCACGACCGCCGCGGCCATGGTCGCTCGAGTCAGCCCTGGAGCGGCAATGATATGGATACCTACGCCGACGATCTCGCCCAACTGACCGCAAAGCTGGACTTGAAGAATGCAGTGCACGTCGGTCACTCCACCGGTGGCGGCGAAGTGGCGCGCTACATTGGACGACACGGCACAAAGCGTGTGGCCAAAGCTGTGCTGATTGGTGCCGTACCGCCGCTCATGCTGAAGACTCCCGGCAATCCCGGCGGCTTGCCGCTCAGTGTCTTCGACGGCATTCGAGCCGGGGTACAGGCCGACCGTTCGCAATTCTTTAAGGATTTGACGTTGCCGTTCTATGGGTACAACCGTCCCGGCGCCAAGACCTCGGAGGGGGTGCGTGAATCGTTTTGGCTGCAGGGGATGATGGCGGGATTCCCTGCGGCCTACTTTTGCATCAAAGCGTTCTCCGAAACGGACCAAACCGAAGACTTGAAGCGCATGGACATTCCGACGCTGATTATTCACGGTGACGATGATCAAATTGTGCCGTTCGCCGATGCCGGCGCACTGCAGTCGAAACTCATCCCGAATGCGAAGCTCAAGGTGTACAAGGGCGCCCCGCATGGACTGTGCACGACAATGAAGGACCAGGTGAATGAAGATCTGCTCGCCTTCATCAAGGCCTGAAATTGCCGGGCGGGCCGCCTAAAGAGGCCACCGACGATCATTCGGCTGCCGTGTTCGGCAACCCAACGGTACCCAGTTATAAAGGAAGCAAAAATGAAAATCCTCAGACCACTTTACTCGCTAGCCTGCGCCTTTGCTCTGGTGGGCACTCTTTCCGGATGTGCGACCGAATCCAGCGGCGAAAAGATGACCGATGAAAAGATCACAGCAAACGTACAGGCGATGATCAATCAACACCCCGATGTGGGACCGCCGGACTCAGTTCGAGTGGAGACCCGAGATCATGTGGTGTATCTGAACGGCTATGTGAGTACGGGCCTAATGAAGAGCACGGCCGAGGACCTCGCACAGCACACCCGAGGCGTGACCAAGGTCGTCAACAACATCGCGGTTACGAGATGATCGGCGGCCCTTTTTGCCAACACACCACCTAAGGAATCGCCATGATGCTCAACTTTCTTCGCTTCGCCTCCGCAGCTGGCGCCCTTCTCTTGATGGCCATCACGATGCCGGCTATCGCCGAGCCGGTAAAAAACATCGTGCTGGTTCATGGAGCATGGGTCAACGGGTCGGGGTGGAAGCCCGTATATGAAATTCTCGTAAAGCATGGCTACCACGTGTCGGTGGCGGAGCACCCGTTGACCTCCTTCGGCGACGACGTGACGGCGGTGAAACGGGTGATCGCGATGCAGGATGGTCCGATCATTCTTGTAGGCCACAGCTACGGCGGTGCGATTATCACCGATGTTGGCAATGACCCTAAAGTGGTGGGCCTGGTTTATATCGCGGCACATGCGCTGGATGAAGGTGAGACCGAAGTTGCCAACGGCAAGAAATTTCCCAACGCCACCAAGGCCGTCAAGAGAACGGCGGATGATTTTCTGTACCTCGATCCCGCCTTTTACCCGGCCGACTTTGCGGCGGATCTGCCTAAGGAACAAGCAGAGTTTGAAGCCCAGGCAGAGGAACTGACAGCAGCATCCGTGTTTGGATCACCCGCCGGCGTTCCCGCCTGGAAGACCAAGCCAAGTTGGTACATGGTCGCCAAAGCCGACCGGATTATCAATCCAGATCTTGAGCGGATGTATGCAAAGCGCGCCCACAGCCACACGGTCGAAATCGCCGGTGCGAGTCATTCGGTCTACGAGTCACATCCGAAAGAGGTTGCCGCTCTAATTGAGCAGGCGGCGCAGCACGCGCAAGACTGAGCGCTATGAGGACCTGGCGAGAAGCGCGCATTGCGCGCGACGCGCGGATCGACGCCGGAAGAGCCTTGGCGAAACATAAGTTGGTGGAAGCGCGCGACGGCGTCGCCCTGCTCGAGGCCGTCATCCGGCCGGGCGACCGGGTCTGTCTCGAAGGAGACAATCAGAAGCAGGCGGATTTCCTCGCCCAATGTCTCGCGGCTGTTGATGTTCATAGGGTCCACAATTTACACATGGTGCAATCCGGCGTCGTGTTACCGGAACATCTGGACGTGTTCGAGAGTGGAGTCGCCAAGCGGCTCGACTACGCTTACTCCGGGCCGCAATCGTCACGCATTGCAGGCATGCTGTTCGGCGGCAAGATCGAGCTCGGTGCTGTTCACACCTATTTGGAGCTGTTTGCTCGATATTTTGTCGATTTAACCCCCAACGTCGCGTTGATCGCCGCGGTGAGCGCGGATCGGGACGGCAACCTTTACACCGGCCCCAACACGGAAGACACGCCCACCGTGGTCGAAGCGACGGCTTTCAAGGACGGTGTGGTCATCGCTCAGGTCAACGAGATTGTTGAATGCGTTCCACGCGTCGACATTCCCGGGGATCGCGTGCATTTCATCGTCAAGTCAGATAAGCCCTTCTATGTTGAGCCGCTATTCACGCGGGACCCTGCCGCGATCACGGAGTCTCAAATTTTTACGGCGATGCTGGCTATCGCCGGAATCTACGCCCCATACAAGGTCAGGCGTCTGAATCACGGCATTGGTTTCAATACCGCTGCGATCGAGTTGTTGCTTCCGACCTATGGCGAGCGGCTGGGGCTCAAGGGCAAGGTGGCGAGCCACTGGGCTGTCAATCCTCATCCCACCCTGATTCCAGCGATTGAGTCCGGCTGGGTCGAGCAGATCCATTGCTTTGGGTCAGAAGTTGGCATGGACGACTATATCCGCGCCAGATCCGACATCTATTTCACCGGATCCGACGGATCGCTGCGATCCAATCGCGCTCTATGCCAAACTGCCGGCCTCTATGCCTGTGACCTGTTCATTGGTTCCACCCTTCAAATTGATCTGCAGGGCCACTCATCCACGGTGACTGCGTCGCGCATCGCCGGATTCGGCGGCGCGCCGAATATGGGCTCCGACGCACGAGGGCGTCGGCATCCAAGCGACCCGTGGCTGCGAGCGGGCAAAGAAGCGGATCCGGACGTGACTGCTCCCCTTCGGCGTGGCCGCAAGTTGGTGGTGCAGATCGGTGAAACATTTGGTGATTCGTACGCACCCCTGTTCGTCGAAAAACTCGATGCGGTCATCTTGGCGGAAAAGATCGGCCTCGAGCTCGCACCGGTAATGGTCTACGCGGACGACGTGACACACATTGTTACCGAAGAGGGCATCGCCAATCTCTTGCTTTGCCGCAACAAAGATGAGCGGGAACAGGCGATCCGAGGAATCGCAGGTTACACCGATGTCGGTCGCGCTCGAGATAAAAAAGCCGTGAAGGCGCTGCGTGAGCGCGGCGTCATACGACGCCCGGAAGATCTCGGGATCAATCCGCTGGATGTAGA
>Ga0209735_1000005_pt1 | contig 30844 bp, 29 predicted proteins | sample BlaSpr_A8_Ref_M2_FD_187990 | JGI IMG/M metagenome (GOLD analysis project Ga0209735, IMG submission 187990) | Forest soil microbial communities from Thunder Bay, Ontario, Canada - Black Spruce, Ontario site 2_A8_Ref_M2 (SPAdes) (version 2) | ecosystem: Environmental > Terrestrial > Soil > Boreal... | reverse complement strand
GGTCGTCCTCGGCGAAAAGCAAGATCCGCCACTTCATCAATACGCAGGAGCGCGAGGAAGCCACGGAGATGGGCAAGCGGCTGCTGGAAAACGAGTCGCGCAATTTCCCCCGGGGCCTGAAGAAAATCCCGAACGAAGATTTGCAGAAGCTGTCCTCGGAATACGGGTTGTCGAGGGTGGAGGATCTGTTCGCCGCCGTCGGGTTCGGGAAATATTCCGCGCGCCAGGTGTTGTCGCGCTATTTTGGCGAAGCGACGCGCGAGCCGGAGAAAACAACGGAAGACGCCAAGCCCACGCTGGTGAAGACCGTCAAGCGCATGCTGGGGATGGGCGAAGCGCCGCTGATTGTGAAAGGTCACGACGACCTGCTAGTCTTCCGCGCGAAGTGCTGCAATCCGATTCCCGGCGACGACATCATCGGCTATGTCACCCGCGGGCGCGGCGTGGCCGTGCACACGCGCACTTGTCCCAACGTGCAGAATCTCCTCTACCAAACGGAGCGCCGCATCGCCGTGGCCTGGGGCGGCGAGAGCTCAGCCACCTTCCCGGTCGAACTTCTGGTGCGCGCCAAAGACCGCGCCGGCCTCCTCGCAGAAATCACAGCCGTAATCAGCGATGCCGGCTCCAACATTCGCATGCTCGAAAGCCGGCCGGACCGGCAGAACGCGCGCGTCGAAGCCAGCCTGGAAATCGTCGACAAGCGGCAGCTTGAGACAATCCTCTCCAACATCCGGCGGATCAACGGCGTCTACGGCGTCGAGCGCATCTACCAGGTCTGAACCGCTTTTTCTTCACCTGTCCTGCCGTCCAGTGTGGGCCAGAGCACAGGCCCACTGTTGGCGTCTTGTAACGCATACACTGGTATCATGCGGAAATCGCTCCTGCCCATCTGCCTGCTGGTCTTTGGTCTTGCCGGTTGCAAGACGCAGCCGAAGATTGACTACACTGCTCTCGACCAGTCGGGGATGTGGTCCAGCAATCTTGCGCAGATCAAGAAGATGAATGTTTCGAGCACGGAAGTCGGCGAGCTCACCAAGCTGAAACGGGCTGGGGCCAGCGACCCGTTGTGCCTTTCTCTTTTGAAAGCGGCGCGCGACCACAATCACGAATTCGCCAGTGGTGATTCCGTCGTCGCGTTGTCCAGCGCGGGCTACTCCGACACGCAAATTCTGGAAATGGCCCAGGCCGACAAGCTCGATGCCCTCAGCAGCGACGCGGTGATGCTGAAACTCATCGGCCTTTCGAATTCCACGGTTCAGGTAGTCATCCAGCGCCGTGAGCAGAGTCTGCCGACCCTTACCAGTGCGCAGATTGGACGGCTGAAGAATATCGGCGAATCCGAGAAGAAGATTCTCGAGCTGATCTACCAGGGCCTTTCGGATCAGCAGGCCGAAGCTTATGTCACCAAGCTGGAGTCTGCCCGGAACCATGCCCACACGGATTTTGTGCACATGCGTGGCCGGCGCCCCCGCTAGTTCTCCCGCTCGTTCCTTCCGTCTGTTATTCTGCTTTCCGTATTTCAGGAGAGAATCTGATGAAGGACGTCGTACTCACCCCGCGCGGCCCGAAACCCATCGGTCCGTATTCACAGGCGATCAAGGCTAATGGATTTATCTTTGTCTCCGGCCAGATTGCGCTGGACCCGCAGACCGGAGAATTTGTCGGCGCCGACGTGCGCCACCAGACCGAGCGCGCCATGGATAATTTAAAAGCGATCCTGGAAGCCAGCGGCGTATCGCTCGCCCATGTGGTCAAGACTACCGTGTACCTGAAGGATATGAATGAATTCACGGCGATGAACGAAGTTTACGCGCGCTATTTCACGGCTGCCCCGCCCGCTCGCTCCACGGTGCAGGCCGCACGGTTGCCAAAGGATGCGCTGGTTGAAATTGACGCGATCGCGGTTCTCTGACACGAATGCCCTGGCCACATACCCGGGAACGCCCATCTCCCGATTGGCGTTCCAAAAGAAAAAAGCCATCACCAAAGTGATGGCCCTTTCAAACTCTAGTAGGTTTCACTCTATTTGTTACGGGCGATTTGGACTTTCCAGGGCTTCCGAAACGGCCAATCCTGTAACGATCGCCGTGACTCCCACCGCCGTAATCAGGAAGTAGTTGCGTCCCGCGTGGAGCGGGGGGCCTCCCATGCCGCGCTTCCTATCCTCTTTATGCGCACCGGCTCCTTCGGGACCCTGGGCCATGGTGGGCGGCGGGTCGAGGAGCACGCGATAGGCGGCTCCATCCGCGATGAGTTCCGTTTCGCCGTCAACTGTAATCGTCAACGGGCCGCGCTTGCTCACTACCAGAAGTTCTTTCTCGTTCAGATAGGTTACCTGGCCGATTGTCGGGGCGTCGGACTGCGCGCGGATGGCGGCTCTGGAAGCAAACAGCGTGAAAGCCTTGGAATTGCCGGTTGAAAACGTCGCCGTGCCGCCGTAGAGTTTTGCGGAGGGTGCGCCTTCGGTATCGTTCAACGTCGCTGAGGTCGCGCTCTGGAGCAACAATCGTGCCGCGCCGGCGCGAATCTGCACGCTGCCCGCCGGGTCGGTCGCCACACGGTCGCCGCTGAAAAGCGTGGTGCCAACTTCGGCGGAGGAATCGCCAACGCGTGCGTGTTCCGCGGTGACGATGGTGCCCAATGAACTCGCCGTCTTCGGGCCGCCCCATGCGGGCGCGACCGTCAGTCCGATACTCATCAAGGTCGCGAGCGGTGCGCGCAAACCTCGCATATAATCCTCCCCGGGCCGTGCAGCAAAAGCATACTTCCCAGATAGAGTCCCCGTCAATCAGTAAACGGCTGCGATGTCTCGCCGCCGCAATCCTCCCGCCGAAAATATTCCGTTTCGTTGGCACAAGGTCACATTCGCTGCTAGAATGCCTTCACTGTATGGCCGACTGGAAGCAAATCACCGCGCGAATCCGCAGAGCACGCACCGGAAAAGACCCCGCGGCACAATTGACGAATCTATTCACGAAAACCCGCGACGCCATGGTCGCGTTCGAACTCGCGCGCTATCTCGAATCCATTGGCAATTCCGCCGATGCCGGCAGATGGTATCTCACCGCCGCAGAGCGTTTCCGCCGGTCTGACTGGAAGACCAAGGCGCAGGAAAGCGCCACGCGGCTTGGCGCCACGGAGCCTGCGGAAATTCTGGCTCCCGTTTCGAAGTCGGAGGAAGCACCGGCGGCCAGCGAAGAGATGCAGGCGCCAGAGGCTGAGCCTGAGAAAGAGCAAGCAGAAGCAGAGACGGCTGGGGTTGAGTCTGAACCGGCAGCGCCCGTGGGACGCAGTCCCGCCCCCGCGGGTCCAGGTTCCCGGCACAGGCGCGGACGGCGCGGCCACGACTCGCACCGCTCTCCCCGCAGGGCTGACCACTCCACCGGCCAACGCGAATCACGGCCGCTTGGGCCTACAAGAGGGTTCACACCCGCGGCGCCTCCCGAAGAGGAAACTCCTGCTGCCGTTGAACGCCCTTCGCGCACGTCGTTCGAAGATTCCGCGGAAATATCCGCGCCGAGCCTTCGTGGGAGTTCGGGCGATCCCGGACTGGCTTCGCGGCTATCGCAGCTCCAAATGAATTTTCGCCGGCTGCTGGCATGTGCGCCGACAAAATTGGACGACGCCGATCGTGCTCCGGCAGGGCCGGGCGTGTGGGTGCTCACCGACTCTGACATGACCACGTATTATTACGTCGAGGCCTGCCAGACTTTGCGCGTGGCCATCCCCAATATGGCGCGGGGCGGCACTGCGCGGCGTGGCGGCGAATCCATCAAGCCTAAACTTGCCGAGCATCTGGGGATTGCCGAGAGCCGCGTCTCCAAGTATCTGGCGGATCATTGCGTTGTCCGCTGGCTGCAGATGGATGAAGGCGCTTCCTACTTCGCGCATTTCCTGATTGCGGTGCTGCATCCCAGCCTCAACGAATAGCGCCGCCACGCCGCAAATTTGAACCCGCAAAACTTTCAGTACTTGCTTCCTAGGAGTAACCCCCTTTCTTACCATCAGTTAGGCCCGTTCGCTGGCCTCCCGCGCCGTTCAACCCCCCTTTTTTGCCGTTCACCGTATCCCTCTGGCGTCTCTCCCTTTGCCCGTTCAAACTATCCATGCTCAAGCACTTAGAGCGCACGCGGCATCGCGTGGTAGTCTGGAAATGCCTATGGGGGGCAGTTCCGTTTAGGCTAGTTTGGGGCTTTCAACCGAATCCTAAGTTTTGTTCGTACGACTCTGAAAGAGAGGCTACAGCTGTATGTCCAATACGATTAGCACGCAGGTTTTCCGCTCGCTTGACTGGGTGCTTTGCAAGACCGCAGCTATCACCTTCAATACGATTCAACATTTCAACAAGAAGAATCCGAATCCCTCGGTCACCCCGCAGTGGTCCGATAAGCCGCTGCTGAAGTCCTGGGAGAAGACCCGCCCGACGCTGGGATTTCCTCGCCAGACCGACTCGCTCTGCCCGGCCTGCGTGAAAGAAGCGCGCGAATCCATCATCAAGGGTGAAAAAGACTGGCGCGACCTGATGAGCGAAAAGATCGGCGAAATCAAGGCGCAGATTATCGAGCGCGACGGCCAGGTCTGGATGGTGAAAGACTGCCCGCTGCACGGCCACTATGAAGACATGATGGCCATTGACTCCGACTTCCTGAAGTGGATCGAGAAGCAGTTCCCCGGACGCGATATTCCGGCGCACAACGACGAAGGCCTGCACAAGCACGGCTCTTCGAACGTTCGCTATGGCCGCGGCTCCGTGCTTACCGTCGACCTTACCAATCGCTGCAACATGATGTGCGATCCCTGCTTCATGGACGCCAACCAGGTTGGCTACGTCCACGAACTGAGCTGGGACGAAATCGTCGAGATTCTCGATAACGCGGTGAAGATCAAGCCGCGCCGCCAGATGTCCGTGCAGTTCTCCGGCGGCGAGCCGACGATGAGCCCGTATTTCTTCGATGCCATCCGCTACGCCCGCAAGGTTGGATACAACTCGGTTCAGGCGGCCACCAACGGCATCGAGTTCGCCAAGAGCAAGGAATTCGCGAAGAAGGCTTTCGAAGCCGGATTGCGCTACGCTTACTTGCAGTTCGACGGCATCGGCAACGACGCCAACAGCCACCGCCAGATCGGCAACCTGTTCGACGTGAAGCTGCGCGCCATTGAAAACCTGCACGAAGCGGGCATCGAAATTGTGCTGGTCGTCACCATCGTCAACAACGTGAACAACGACCAGGTCGGCTCCGTCGTGAAATTCGCGATGGAAAACCCCAAGAAGATTTCGTTCGTCAGCTTCCAGCCGGTTTCCTTCACCGGCCGCGACGAAGACATCACACCGGAGCGCCGCCTCCGCCAGCGCTACACCCTTTCGCATCTTGCGAAGGATGTCAGCAATCAGGTCGGAAAGATCCAGCCGACCCGCGACTGGTTCCCCATCTCGTTCATCAGCACCTTTGCCGGCTTTGCCGACATGGTCAAGGGCAACGAATCCCAGTGGGGTTCGCTCTCCTGCGGCTGCCACCCGAATTGCGGCGTGGGCACCGCGCTGATGATCAACAAGGAAACCAAGGAATGGGCTCCCGTTCCGCGCTTCCTGGACGCGCAGCAGCTGACCGCGGACGTTACCGCCATCACCGATGCCGCTCGCGGCAAGAATTTTTCGAACTTCATGATGTCCATGGCGCTCCTGAAGAACTATCACCCGTTCCAGGGGCCGAAGGGTCTGAAGCTTTGGGACCTCTTCAAGAAGTTCGACAAGACCTGGGCGCTCACCAAGGGTGCCACCAGCAAGTACGGGAAGACTTCCCCGGAACGCACTTACGAAGATGCCATGAAGCGCCGCGCGCAAGACCCGTGGAACTTCCTCTTCATCGCCGGAATGTGGTTCCAGGATCTGTTCAACTACGATTTCCGCCGCACCGAAATGTGCATCATTCCCTACGGAACGCAGCAGGGTGAAATCAGCTTCTGCGCGTACAACACCGGTGTGGGCTGGCGCAACATCATCGAAAACATGCACAAGAACGCGACCGTGGCCGAGTGGTACAAGAACCATGGGAAGCACGAGATTTACGCCAAGGGCAAGAGCGTCAACCTCGGCTCCTACGAGCACTCGCTGGTCATTGACGCCGATGACGCGGCGCGCGTTCGCCACCTGGAGCACGACATTCCTCTGACCGCCGCCGAAGAGAACCGCATTCGCCGCAAGATGGCTCTCGAGGAGCAGGCTAGGGTTCGCGCCATCTACGAAGAGCTCGTTCTGAAGAAGCCTCAGACGGCGGTCGTGCAGATCGGCTCGGTTTCCGACATCGCCAAGGCCGTTCCGGCAAACTTCACCAACGCGAACAAGCCGATCGGCATCGCTCCGGCCAATGGCAACGCGGCTCCCAAGTCCAAAGAAGCCGCCGCCGAAGCCGTAGCCGGCGACTAAGCCCTGTAGCTCGGGCCTTCAGGCCTGAGGCTTTTCACGGCGCCACCACAAACTCGATAACGGCCCCGATCCATTCGGGGCCGTTTTTCATTGAGTTTTTTTAGGCATGTCCTGGTGACGAGCCGCTGCGATTCGAATAACATGTCTGGCAGGAGCCATTCATGTGCAGAAACATCAAGACGCTTTACAATTTCGACCCGCCGGTCAGTCCGGAGGAGGTTCGTGCCGCTTCGCTGCAATTTGTGCGGAAAATCACCGGCTTCAACAAAGCGTCAAAGGCCAACGAAGCCGCGTCTCTAGCCGCCATCGACGAGATTGCCGCTGCCTCCACCCATCTCCTGCTGTCACTTGAAACGAGCGCCACTCCGAAAAATCGCGAAGAAGAAGCTGCAAAAGCCAAGGCTCGCGCCGCCGAAAGATTCGGCGCCTGATTCCGAAGTTTCGTCCTGCAGCTTGCGTGCTGCAAGCAGGGCCTGACGCTTTTCGAGGCACCATCACAAATTCCAAACGGCTCCGATTTATCGAAGCCGTTGCTTATGAGGGTTGATGAAGATTCAAATCTACATACTCTTCCTCGTTGCAATTTCACCAGCTATCGTTTGTTTGGGTTATGCTTGGCGGGGTCGACTGAAGGATCTCTCGGAATTGAATAGCAGGGGCTGGCGCGAGAGCATTCTGACAATCGCGGCATGCAGTGCTACCCTCAGCCAGTTTCTTACGTTAGGATTTCTGCTACAAGGATTTCATGCCGACCGACAATCCTTCGCCGAACCTGCCTCCATGCCGTGGGCGGTTGCGAATTGGGTTAGTCTTACGAGTTGGGCCTTCGCGGTTGTCAGCACGATCATCGGACGGGGTAAGGCCAAGCATCAGCTACTCCTCTGGAGCCTAATCCACCCCGTCACTGCCTGGTTCGTGTTCATGATGGGTTACAACTATTGATTGTGATATTCGCCGGAGATATCCACGAAAATTCTCGATGGAACGAGGCGTGTTCCCATAGCGGCCGCCTTCTGAGGCGGGCGCCTTTGAAATCACGCCCCCAACCCCCCACTTTTAGGCGCAAATTGCTATAATTAATGCGGTAACAGCAAACGAGGACCCCATGCCCATCTACGAATACATCTGCGAAGACTGCCAAGAGCACTTTGAAAAAATCGTGATCAATAAGCAGCAGGAAATCGCCTGCCCCAAGTGCTCCAGCAAGAAAGCCACGATCCAGCTTTCCGTCTTTGCCACGGCCGACTCTGGCGGCTCCTCCGCTCCCTCCGGTGGCTTCTCCGGCGGAGGAGGCGGCTGCTGTGGTGGCGGCTGCGGCTGCCACTAGCACGCCACGATTCTCAGCCTGATGCTCATCGCTCCATCATCCTTGGTTCTTTTCATGACGGGAGCCATGCTCCTGCTCTTGATCCCTGGTCCCGCGGTTCTATACATCACCAGCCGAAGCATCGGTCTGGGGCGCGCCGCAGGGCTCGCCTCTGCCATGGGAATCGCCGTGGGCACGATGTTTCATGTCGCGGCAGCAACACTTGGCCTATCGGCCCTGCTGGTCTCCTCCTCCGCCGCTTTCCAGTTGGTGAAGTATGCCGGCGCGGCCTACCTGATTTATCTGGGTATCCGCACGTTGCGCGACGGAGGCACGGCCGCGTTGGATCCTTCCGGAGAGCGGCGCAGCCTGCGCAGTATCTTTGGCCAGGGAGTTCTGGTCAACCTGCTCAATCCAAAAACCGCGCTTTTCTTCCTCGCGTTCCTGCCACAGTTCGTCGACCCGGCGCGGGGCCGCACAACATTGCAGATCTTTGAATTGGGTGTGCTATTTGCGTTGATGGGCTGGGTGAGCGACTCGATCTGGGCTTTGCTCGCGGGAACGTTTGGGGCGCGCCTTCGCGGCAATATGCGGTTGCGCGGCGCTCAACGCAAGGTTTCCGGCGGTGTGCTCATCGCGCTTGGACTGGCGTCCGCATTCTCAGGCGCCAAAGCCAAGTAGCCGAGCTGGGAGGCGCTTCAACCCGCCGCATCAAACACCCGCGCTCTTCGCCTTGACCGCCGCTTCAATCTGTTCGAACATCGCCATGCGGTCCCAGTTATCCCAGGTTTCCTGCACTTTGCCGCCGGCAATCCGCGCGATTCCCATTCCTCGCAACATGATCTCCGCGCCTGTCGCATCGATTCCCAATCCCGGCCCGGTATGCCGCATCGTCGCCGTCCAGCGCACCACGATTTTGTCGCCGGCGCCAAAGCAGTCGTGCAGCGTGAACTGCATGTCTGGAAACGCGCTCAGCAGCTTCGCGTGGAGCGCCAGGAATCCTTCAGGCCCGCGAACATCCTCGCCGGTTTCGCTGATTCCGTGCATCACGCAGTCAGCCGCCAGAAGCTCCGGCACGGAGTCACTCTTTTTCTGATTCCATACTTCCTCGAACCACCGCTTCCCCAAGGCCACGTTGCCATCCGTCATTTCAACCTCCGCGGGAACGACCGGGTTCCGCGGTCGTTACTCTACCAAACAGTACCGTCCCCCGCCATGCGGAGCAACGCTCTGCCGGCGGCGCTGCCCGGCTTTCTCTCCTTTTCTCTCTTCCTGATTACTTTCGTCTGCTCACTGCTCCAGCCCCCCCGCACCGTGAATCAGCTCCCTGTTCGATACTGAACAGATCCACCCTTGTGCGTATTGCGACAGACATGCGGCGCACATCCGCGCAGACTTCCTTTGTCAGAAATTCGATTCGCAAGAGAAATGACAGGTAAAAATATGTGGCGCAGAAATTGTCCAGTTTGCCGGCAACCTTTGGAAAAGAAACTTCCCACTGAAACCATTTCGTGTTCCTGCGGAAAATTTGTCTGGAAGGGCTAACGGCGGCTTACCCGCAAGAGAAAGGCCGTATTGGATGTCCTGGACGAACCTCTTTGCACTATCAGTGTGCACCATATTCCTGGTGCTGCCGCATGCCCTTTTCGGCCAGGGATTGCCCGCCGGCCCTCCCGAACTCGTCCTGCCACACGGCACTCCGGTAGAACTGCGATCCGCGCAAACCATCTCATCGGCACGGGCCCATAAGGGCGATCGTGTCGACTTTGTCGTCGCAAAGGACGTTCAAGTCGCAGGTTTCACGGTAATCGGTGCAGGCGCCCGGGCCGAGGGTTCTGTGATTGGAGTGAAAGGGAAGCGACCATTGGGAATGGGAGGCGACCTGATCATCCAGCTCGATTCAGTGGAGCTTGCGACGGGCGAGAGCGCAGGGCTGGTTGCACGCAAGGAATTCAAAGGGAAATCACATACCATCCGCATGGGAGTGGCGATGGCAATCACAGCGGCGATTTATCTGCCTGCCGCACCGGCTTTCATATTTTCGCGCGGCCGGGACAGCACCGTTCTAAACGGGACGGAGCTAACGGCCTACACCCGGAGTGATTCCTCGGTTGAAATCGCCGGCTTGCCGTTGGCGCGGGAAAATGTTTCCGGGCTCAGCGAGATGATCAAGATATTGCCGCCGCGAGTGACCAACGGAGAGGGGCGCGAGGGCGACATGCTCAACCTGATCTTCCAAGCCAAGGAAGAGGACTTGCAAGGGGCCTTTGCGCAGGCTGGTTGGTTGAAGGTGGAGAAGTCCAAGCGTTTAATCTTCTGGCATCTGCTGTGGCAGCGCGAGCACTACACGAAATTACCAATGGACAGGCTGTACGTCTTTGGGAGGGCCCAGGACTACTCGTACGCGCTGCCGGATCCCCGGTCCATCGTTGCGCGACGCCATCACCTGCGCATCTGGAAAACGGGCCGGGTCGTGGACGGCGTCCCGCTGTGGGTGGCTGCGGCAACCCACGACGTTTCGATTCAATTCGTGAAGCACAAGTTTCGGCTGTTTCACACGATTGATCCCAATGTAGATGCCGAGCGCGACTTCATCGCTGGGAATCTCTCGGAAGCGAAGCAGCTCACCCGCGAGGAGTACGTGAACTGCCCAGAGCCGGTATCCGCGGCGCAAACGGCAACCGGGCAACCCTATTACTCCGACAGCCGCATGCTCTTGCTGGAACTTCAGCCAGGCGCACCTTCCCTAGCCGGCGCAACGCAAGTTGCCGGAAAATTAGAGTAATCTCATCGCCGTTCGAGTGAAGTAAAGTGTACAAAAGTGAACAGACGCCCCCTGGCGTAGGCTTTTATTATTTGTGAACTGCCACAAGCAATATGCGCAGGCCGAAACAAGGAGGGGTCCATTGAAGTACAAACAACTATCGTTCTTACTGGCAGTAATTCTCACTTCCACTGCACCCATTTTTGCCGACAAGATTCCTGGTGATTCCAAGAACGAGAGCAAGGGCGCCATCTCAGCACAAGCCTTGACGGAGAAGCAGGGCCTTCATGATCTCTACACTTCCGGCGATTCCGGTCTGAGCGGGGCAAAGAAGAATGAGGTTCGGTCTGCCTCTAGCTTGGAATCCCGATTCACCCACTTCACCGAGAGCGAGAGGGCCTCAGGTCTCGGCGGGATGGAGAACGCCGAAGGGAACTCCGGCAAACCCCCGGTAACGGTGGTTGATTTCGACTCGAATGATCGCGATTTTTCCCATATGGATAGGGGGAAATCCCACGGGAAGGGCAACGTGAACAATCCGGGGGGCGGCAGCACCACTCCGGCGTTGTTAGCCGTTTCAGAGCCCGGATCCCAATTGCTCTTGCTCATCGGTTTGGCCGGACTGGGAATCTTCTTTCTCCGGCGCAACTCTTATCAGAACGCAAACGAATAGCAAGCGCGCGCGACGGTGAAGTGGCAGCTGAATACGAGTTTCAGTGTAACCGGTTTCCGAGGGGTTCAGAATGCTTCGCCAGGATTCAAGCACCATGCAAGCCCTGCTGCACGGTGAACGCGAGCTGCTGCAATTGATCTTTGATGGCGCCCCGCTCCCCCAGGTGCTCGATAAAATCTGTGCCGCGGTTGACCGCCAGGTGGGCAATGTTGTCTCCCTGGTGTTGTTTCCGGATGGCAAGGAGCACGCCCTGCGTACGATCGGAGAGGCCGTGGTTCAGTACGGGCTCTTTGTTTTTTCTTGCGCCGCGATTCTATCGCCCGACGGGGAACTGTGTGCCACGTTTGAGACGTACTCCTGCATCCCGCGAAGCCCAACACTCGGGGAAGCCGCACTGGTTGAACGGGCGGCGCATCTCGCCACGCTCGCATTCCAAAGCCGCAATCACGAACTTGATTTCAAGGGCTTTGCCCTGCCTCCGAACAGTGCACTGGACGGATACTCTCCCGATGAACCTCCGCCGGGCGACTGAGCGGTGATGGTTCCGTTGGGGAAACAAAAACGGATGTACCGCCCGGCATCAGGATTGAGTGGCCATGTATAAGAATTTTTTTGGACTCCGCGAAAATCCGTTCAACGTAAACCCCGATCCGCGCTTCCTGTATCAGACTCCGCAGATTCAGGAGGCCTTGGAACAGTTGACCTATGGAGTACAAAGCCGCCGGGGCCTGATTCTCTTGACCGGCGAGGTGGGAACGGGGAAGACGACGCTGATCAACTACCTCCTCGATTGGCTACGCCACCGCAAGATGCCTACTGCATTTATCTTCAATTCGCACTTGAACGCCGACCACCTCTTCGATTTCATCCTGAACGATTTCGGAATTCCCACGGATTTCAAGCTGAAGGGCAACATGCTGCTTCAGCTGAACCAGTGGCTGATCGAGCGCTTCCGCACCGGCTGGACTCCCGTCTTGATCGTGGACGAGGCCCAGGGATTGTCGTTCGAACTGCTGGAAGAGATCCGGCTGCTTCTGAATCTTGAAACCGCCTCCGAAAAACTTCTGCAGATCGTGCTGGTGGGCCAGCCGGAGCTTGAAGACAAGCTCAGGCGGCCTGAGATGCGGCAGTTTCGGCAGCGGATTTCCCTGCGTTGCAGCACTTCGCCGCTCAGCCTGGCGCAAGCTCACGGTTATATTGCGGGCCGGTTGCGCATCGCGGGCGCTGCCCACGGCTCTGTCTTCGCCCCCGAATCGGTGGAGGCGGTTCATTTTTATTCGCGCGGCATTCCACGCGTGATGAATCTTCTCTGCGAACATGCGCTGATTAACGCTTATGTCGAACATCTGAATCCGGTCCCGCCGCAGATGGTCGAAGAAGCCGCCCGGGACTTCCTGATGGACGAATTCCGTCCGGTGAGCAGCCTCCCCGGCGCGATGCTTCACTTGAACGAGAAAGTTCATTCCGCGCCATCGGAATTCGCCTGCGCCCCGGATCGATCCTTTCCGGCGGAAGAAATGGCCTCGCGGGAAGATTTCGAGGCGGACACGCTCGCGTCGCCACCGGCGTTTGCGCAGGTAGAGTCTGCGCCCGCCGCGGAATGCTCAGCGGCCACCAGCGTTCTGGAATGCCCGGAAAGCGGCGCCTCGGAAGAGCATCTGGACGCGTCCCTCTCCGTGCTTCATCTGGTGCCTGCTTCTCCAGAGCCGCACTCCCGCCAGAGTGAAAGCGCGGCTGCTTCGAGTTCGAGCGCGGACCAGTCAGAATGCGTCGTGGAAATTGTGGCCACGATGGAACGAATGCTCGCCGCGGCTTCCGCTTCCCGGCCGCGAATGGAAGTATCGAAAGCCGCGCACGAACAAACTGTTGCATCTATGCGCGAACAGGCACCCGCCTCCGCGGGCCGCATCTTCTCCCTCGATAGCATGAACCGGATTCCCCAGCGCTCCGCGCCGACGAGAATTCAGCGATTCCTTCCCAAGTTGAGCGGCTTGTTGAGTCCCCGTGTTTTTCTCCTGTGGTTCGCCATGATTACCGGATGGTTGACGCGGGTTTCCGCCGCGATTCTTCCAAAGGTGCCGGAGCCGCTCGCTGCCGGCCGGGTAGTGCTGTTGCGGTGGACGTTCGAGTTCCGGCGCGATTGGATGGCGATGATCAACTCCATTGACCTGCCACAACTGAGAACATCCCTGCGGCACTGGTTGCGCCAACCGCTCTCGTCTAAACAAATCTCGCCGAGCAAGAACCAGCCCGTCTGATTCCGCACCGCGCAACCTTGTTCCAAAATATCTGGATGTCCGGGGAAAACGAAGGGTAGATGTCCCTGACGGCATTCACTGAATTTCATGCCTGGGTGCGACACTCCTGACACATTTAAGCCAGGCCCGCGGGAGACTTAGCGGGAGTAGTTTTTCAGGTAATCGGGGAGTGGTGGCTCGTTTTTTCGTTGCGGGTCACGAACCGGTTCCTTGGCCATGGTTTCGAGCGGCAGCACGCCAGCCCAGACCGGCAAGGTGTAATCTGCTTCATCGTCAATCGGCCCACCCGTGCGGACCTTGGCGCTTACTTCCTTAAGCGGCAACGCCAGCACTATGGTGGCCTTCAATTCCTGCTCGGTTGGCTGGCGCACGTCGTCCCAGCGGCCTTTCATCACATGCTCGGTGAAGACCCGCAGCGCCTCCATTTTTTCCGCGGGATCCGTCACCAGGCGCGCTGTTCCCAGAATCACCACCGAGCGGTAATTCACCGAGTGATGAAACGCCGAGCGCGCCAGCACCAGGCCGTCAACGTGCGTCACCGTCACGCTTACACGGACGCCTTCGCTCAGCGTACGCAACATCCGGCTGGCTGCGCTGCCGTGCAGGTAGATCGTGTCTCCCGAGCGGCCGTAATTCGTGGGGATGACGTATGGCTGGCCGTCCACGCTGAAACCGACGTGGCACACGAATCCCGCGTCGAGGATAGCAAACACAGTTTCGCGCTCATATTTGCCGCGTTTTGGCAGCCGCTTGACCTGGGTACGTTCGGTGGGTGTGAAGTCGCTCATGCTCTCAATTTTAGTGAGTTGGGGCCGCTGCGCCAGAGCCAAGTTGGCCTCCCGCGGCCGGCCCGCGTTTTTGCGAGGAGAGCCACGGCAGCAATTCCGGCTCGGCGAAGGCTTTCTTCCACACTTCGTGGTCCATCTTGCGATATTCGGTGTAGCGCAAATTCGCGTGGGCTTTGTTGAGCTGCTTCATCATGTCGCGCACCAACGTGACCGGCACGGTTTCGTCGGCTTCACCCTGAAAGACCCATAGGGGCGTCTGTGCGAGTGCGTGTATATCGGTGAAATTATCGTACGCGGAGAGGATCACCGCCGCGGCCCACTGCCCCGGATACGCCTGCAGCGCCGACCATGCGCCCAGGCCACCCATGGATTGCCCTGCCAGATAGATGCGATCCGGATCTATGGAAAATTCCTTTTCCACTTCGGCGAGCGCATTCATGGTCAGCTCCAGCCATTTCGTCGGCTGGTTCAGGTCCGGGTCGGACCAGTTGTCGCCAGAAGGGCACTGCGGCGCCAGCTCAAACATGGGAAATTTGAGTTGCACGTCTTTGCCGGCCCAGAAATGCGTACTGGTCTGATTTCCGCCGTTCAGTTGTTTCACGTTGTCGCTGCCGCGGCCATCCCCGCCGTGCAGCCAAAGCAGCAGCGGATATTTCCGGTTGGCGTCGTAGCCGAGCGGCACGTAGAGGCGATAAGGTAATTGCTCGCCCTTTTTGTTGGCGTACACTTTTTTGCGGAACTCGATGTCGTCTTTCGTGAGTTGGCCGCCCAAAGCGAAAGGCGCCAGAATCAACACGAGCATCGCCAGAATCGGCGCCTTCGTTCGAAAACACTTCTTCACCAGGTTGCTCCTTTATTTTTCTTGATCCAGTTTCTCACTGCGTCTTCGCAGCGCCGCGCACCACGCGGAAGCCCGTATATTCCGCAGCTGCCGTGCAATTCGATCGCGGGTCCGAAGGACAGTCCGCGCTCCCGCCAACAACTTTTCCTTTTCCGTCGCGCGTCAGAACCCATTCCGCTACATTCCCACCAAGATCGTAGATGGCTTCCTCATTCTCCTGACCCTGCGGACGAAAGCCTCCAATTTCCTTCAGCAGCGGGGCGTCCCCGGCAAGTTCTTTGGCCTTAGCTCGCAGGCGCACAGCATCCTCCGGATTCGGGGAGTAGCCTGCCCAATGATCGAGGGTGTTCTCTGCCTCGCGGTTAGAATACAAGTCCTTAACTTCGTCTTCATAGGGGAGACGCCAGGCGGTCCCCGTCGATTTACTCAGCCAGGTGACATATGCGGTCGCCTGGTCCAGGGTTATTCCATGAGCGGGGAAATTTGCTCGGCTCGGTTGCCAGGCTTCGTTCTTTCCACCATTCGCCAGGGATTGGGCAAAATTCTGTTTCGGGCTGCCTTCCTTCGAGCCTACCAATGCTTTAAATACTTGGAATTGTGCTTCAGTGACTTCAAACCTTCCAATTTCCAAGTCTCCGCGTTTCACTACTTCGGGTACGAGAAAAACCAGCATCGTCGCGTGTGTCGTTCCGGCCTTGTCATGTCCTGGAAATTCCTCGCCGTATACACCTTTTACAATTTTGGCATTTGTTAATCTGAAAGCGTCGTAGAGAGGAGAATCGGTCTTGAGCGCTTCGTTTTCCGCTGGCGTGGTCTTGAAGAAATACTTGTCGAACCACGCCATCTCTTCCTCGACCTTGCGCATCTGGTGCGTCAGCTTGCGCGGCCCATGCGGCTCGCCGGGGAAGATCACGAACTTCACCGGGACTTTTCCGTAGTATTGCAACGCGCGGAAATAAGACCAGCTTTGGGCCGTCGGCACGTTGGTGTCCGCGGTGCCGTGGAAAATCAGCACCGGGGCCTTCACCTTGTCCATTTTGAAGAACGGTGATTTGCGGATATACAGATCCGGATCTTCCATCGGCGACTTGCCGAAATAGTAGGAATCAAACGAATCGCCGAAGACCACGTTGCCCCAATCGCTGATCCATTCCACATCGCCCGCGCCGACGCTCGCGACCTTGTAGCGATCCGGGTAGGTGACCAGCAGGCTCGTCGAAAGAATCGAGCCGTTCGACCAGCCGAGCGTCGCTACTTTTTCCGCATCCACGAATCCCTTCTCGATCAGGAAATCCACGCCGGCGTTGATGTCCGGCGTTTCCAGATCGTAATACTTGCCGCAGCAAATGGATTCCACCCACTTCAATCCGTAGTTGTTGCTGCCGTGATAATTCACCTGCAGCACGAACGCGCCGCGCTGCGTCAGCAGTTGCAGCGGGTACGCCCAGTTGTTGTCCCAGAAATCCTTGTCGGAGCCCGCCGGGCCGCCGTGAATCGCCGTAATCAGCGGATACTTTTTCCCGGCCTCGTACTTCGCCGGGTAGTGTAGTATGCCTTCCACTTCGTCGTTGTTCGCGCCCTTCCAGCGGATGACTTCCGCTTTCGAGATCGCGCGCGATTTGACGAGCCCGTCATTCAGGTGCGTCAGTTGCACCGGCGAAACGAACCTGTTGCCGTCGAGTTGCGCGCGATAAAGCTGCGGCATCACACTCGCGGTTGAGTATTCGTAGACGAGCGTCTTGCTGTCCGGCGTCACCTCAAAACGTTCGACGTTTTTCACAGTGTCGCCTTCGAGCGAACTGCGATTCCACGTCCAGCCATCTCCGGACTTGCTGCGCGTGTAGCGCGACATTTCGAACCGGCTGCCCGCCGCGAGACCCGCTACGAAGCCGTCGCTCGTTGCAGAAACGCCAGCTCCAACGCCATTTTCCCAATCGAGCGGCACCGCGGCACTTTTCCCAGAGGCAACGTCGTAGAAATAAAGCCGTTCGATGGAAGCGGTGATGAACTTCGGATCCGTCGAGTATGGCGCTATCGCGTAGAAGCCGCCGTTGTCCGGTGCCCACGAAAAAGCGCGGGGATAGATGCGGCCTTCGGCGAAAATCTGCTTTTCCGTGCCGTCCGCAAGGTTATGCAGAATCGTCACGGGAGGAACTTTCTGGTCAAATGTGTAATGCAGGCTTTTCTCGTGAACCGCAACGGCGTACTTGCCGTCCCTGGAGACGTTCCAGTTTGCAATCCAGTCGGTGTTTGTCGTCAGGCGGGTGATCTTTTTTTCTTTTATAGTTATTTTGAACAGGCGCACCGGCGGCTTGTGGTCCGCATCGTCGGCCACTTCGGAATCATCTTTCCGCTTCTTTTCCGCTTGCTCGTAGGCGCTTGGATCTTCCTCGGCGCTGAAAATCACGGTTTCCTTGTCCATCCAGTCCACGCGCTGCGGCCCGCGCGCAAGTTCCGTCAAGACATATGGCTCGCCGCCGTGCGGATTGATCAGCCAGATCTGCGTGGCCGCGGTATCGGGTTTCGCCTGCGGCCGCGCTTTGGAGCTTACAAAGGCGATCCACTTGCCGTCCGGCGACCAGTTGAAGGAAGCAACAGTATCGGTGCCGCGGGTGAGCTGTATTTCCTGGTCGCTCGAAAGGCTCGAGACATTCAAATTTGAAACCACGGCATCTTTCTCTTTGTCGCCCTGCGCCTTGATCCAGGCCACCCATTGCCCGTCGGGCGAGATCCGGAATTGCCTCGTCGTTTCGGCGAAGACAACATCCTCTGGTTTCCATGGCGAGGTTTTGGCAGGCGGCTTGCTCTCCTCGGCGGCACGCAGCGAGGTGGCGAACCCGCAGCAAATGGCAACGAGCACAAAAAGGTGAAGCTGGCGGAAATTCATGGAAATCCCCTGTGATTGAAGTACGTTTCGGCGTGCGTTTCACATCCAATCAGCCGCGCAACGAGAATAGTGGAATTGACGCAAATTGGGAATGGTGTAGTCTGATGCCCGCGACGGAAAAGGGGAATAATCATGGCTCCAGTTAAATCTGTCTTTACCCAGGAGACGTTTCGCTTCTTTCGTGACCTTGGAAGGAACAACAAGAAAGTGTGGATGGACGCGCACCGCGATCGCTATCAGGCCGCGGTGGTCCAGCCGTTTCGCCGCTTGTTGGAGGAGCTCGCCCCGACGGTCCTTGCCCTTGACGACCGCTTTGACACCACCGGCCGCACGGGTGCCAATTTCTCGCGCATTAATCGCGACATTCGTTTCGCAAAGGACAAAACACTCTACAAAACACAGATGTACCTGAAATTCCAGCAGCCGTTGCCCGGGGACCGCGAAAGCGGCCAGCTCTACGCTGGACTCTCCACGGATGTGGTCACCGCTGGGTTCCGCCTGTACGCGGGGCCGAAGCGCCGGGAGTCCACGCTGGCCCTGGTTGCGGAGCCGCGAATTGTCGCAAAACCCCGTTGGGTGGCCGGCCAGAAAAGGCGCCTGGGCAGGAAATTCGACAGCTATTGGTACACTACCGAAAAAGGGAATTGGACGAAGCACGATGGCTGGCCGGTCCGCGCGGAGGATTGGAAGAAAATCCAGGGCTGGATCGTGCGCAGAAAAATGAAGCCCGGTGATGCGACAAAGCCGGGTTTCGCGAAAGAGTTGTCCAAAATATTTCGCGAGGTCTACCCGCTTTTGAAATTCACAAGCATTCCGTAGCCGCGAATCGAGCAAAGAGAGAAACCGTGAAACGACTTTTGCAGATCCCGATCTGGACCACCGTGGCCGTGCTTGATGCCGTCGCGCTTGGCACCATCGCATTTCACCGCGGCGAGCCCATCAACGCCACTTGGTTCGTCCTCGCGGCGGCGTGCTCTTACCTGGTGGCATATCGCCTCTATTCGGCGTTCATCGCGGCAAAGCTGCTGGCGCTGGATAACTCCCGCGCCACACCGGCCGAGCGGCGCGACGACGGCCGCGATTTTGTGCCCACCAACAAATGGGTGCTCTTCGGCCACCACTTCGCCGCGATCGCCGGTCCGGGGCCGTTGGTCGGTCCCACCCTGGCGGCGCAGTTCGGCTACCTGCCCGGCACGCTGTGGCTGATTGCCGGCGCGGCGTTCGCCGGGTGCGTGCAAGATTTCGTGATTTTGTTTTGCTCCATCCGGCGCGACGGAAAAACGCTGGGAGAAATGGCCCGCGACGAAGTTAGCAAGCGCGGCGGCCTGATCGCGCAGCTTGCTGTGCTCACGATCATGATTATTCTGCTGGCTGTGGTCGCGCTTGTTGTTGTGAACGCGCTGAAAAGTTCGCCGTGGGCTACGTTCACCCTGGCCATGACCATTCCTATCGCGCTGCTGCTCGGCGTCTATCTTCGCTATTTCCGGCCGGGGCGCGTGCTCGAAGCTTCGTTTATCGGCGTCGCGCTGGTGCTTTTCGTTGTCGTCGCAGGCCAGTGGGTTGCCGATTCGCCCTACCTGGCGAAGCTGTTCACACTCAGCGGCGTCACGCTGGCCTTCGTGATCATCGCCTACGGTTTTGCCGCCTCTGCGTTGCCGGTCTGGCTGTTGCTGGCGCCGCGCGACTATTTGAGTGCGTTCATCAAGGCAGGCGCGATTTTTTCGTTGGCCGCCGGAATTTTGCTGGTGCGCCCGCAGGTGCTGATGCCGCCACTCACGCGCTTCGTGGACGGCAGCGGCCCGGTCTTCGCCGGAAAAATCTTTCCCTTTTGCTTCATCACCATCGCCTGCGGCGCCATCAGTGGGTTCCACTCGCTGATTTCCAGCGGCACCACGCCGAAAATGATTCAGCGCGAAGGGCACGCGCGCTTCATCGGCTACGGCGCCATGCTGCTCGAATCTTTCGTCGGAGTGATGGCCATGGTCGCCGCGTGCGCGATGACGCCCGGCGTCTATTTCGCGATCAACAGCCCCGCCTCGATCGTAGGCGCCACGCCGGAAGCCGCGGCCGCCACGATTTCCAGTTGGGGCTACCCGCTCTCCGCCGGAACGATGACCGGCCTGGCACATGCCGTGGGCGAGCAAACCCTACTCAACCGCGCTGGCGGTGCCCCGTCGCTTGCCGTGGGCATGGCGCAGATTTTTTCCAGCACCATCGGCGGCGAGCGCCTGCTCAGCATCTGGTATCACTTCGCGATCATGTTCGAAGCCCTCTTTATTCTCACAGTGCTCGATGCCGGCACGCGTGTCGGGCGCTTCATGATCCAGGAGCTTGGCGGCCGCGTCTGGAAACCGATGGGCCGCATGAACTGGATGCCCGGAATTCTCCTCTCCAGCGCGCTGATTGTCGGCGCGTGGGGATATTTTCTGTACCAGGGAGTGGTGGACCCGCTCGGCGGCATCAATTCGCTTTGGCCGCTATTCGGCATTTCGAACCAGTTGCTGGCGGCGGTGGCGCTGGTGGTGGCCACCACGATCCTGCTGAAGATGGGCAGGCTGAAATGGATCTGGGTGACGCTGCTGCCAATGGCGTGGCTGGTGATCATCACCATGACCGCCAGTTACCAGAAGATTTTCAGCCCCAACGCCCGCATCGGATTTTTATCGCAGGCAAATGCCCTGGCCGCGCAGATTGCAGCTGGGAAAATCGCCGCCGCGAAAATTGCAGACACGCACCGGAATATTTTCAATCTCCGGCTGGATGCGGTGGTCACCGCCGTGCTCGCCGCGATGATCCTGGTTCTGCTCGTGGAGGCGCTGGCGCAGTGGTACGCCATTCTCACCCGCGACAGAGCACCTGTTCTGCAGGAAACGCCGTATGTGGCGACGCAATGGGCGGAGGGCGACTGATGCTAGCACTTTGGCTGCGGCTTGATGACGCACTGCAAAATTTCTGGCGCGGCTTGCGCCAGTGGAGCGGCGATTCCGCCTACGAAACGTATCTCGCCTGCGCCGAACGCCAGCGAGCAAAGAAGCCCTTGTCGGCAACTGAATTTTACGTCGAACAATTAAATCGCAAGTACTCCCGCCCCAATCGCTGCTGCTGAATCCGTGTGCGAGATGATCTTATGTGGCGGCCGCCGTCTGCGGCGGGCTGCTTCTGGCTCGTGACCGCTCATAGCAAGTCGGATTCATCCTCACTCGTCTTCAGCCGCGTCAACTTGTGCGTCAGCTTGATGCCGTGTTTTTTCACCCCGGCCAGGATGGCGCGGCGCACTTCCACCGGAAGCGCCTCCGGCGGAAACACACCCTCTATGTCTCGCGGGAAAAACTTGATGAATAGCGAAGCCACATGCGCCGTCGCGTAGGCTACCGGCGTATTGAATTTCCCCTGCCGCCGGATCTGATACAGAGTGGGAAACATCACGTCGCTGCGGATGGACAGGCGCTGATCTTCTTTAGGGGAATGCTTTACACCTATGACGATCACCGACGCGGCAAACCGCGCGTTCTGCAGAACGCCCTGGCGGATGAGCGCGGCGATCTTCCGCGGCGATGACGTTTCCGGAAAACGGTGCCGCGGAAGGCCCCGCGATTTCGAAAGTTTTCCCTGCTTGTGCCAGCGGCGGAGCCGGTCGAATTCGTTGCCGCCGATCTTCACGTCCAGTTCGCGCATGGGGATGTAGTGCGGCAGCGTGGCCACCTCGTCCTGCGCCGCCAGAACCACGTTGGCCGCGCCGATGGGATCGGGGAAGCGAAACTTTTCCAGCTCGGAAAAGCGCTTCGCCAGTTGATATTTTTTGTCGCGGTATACACGCGGGTGCGAGATGGCCTCATCGAACGACACTTCCGGCGACCACTGGGAGATCGGGTCGTCGCTTTCCGTGCTTTCGTAAAGGCGAATATGCACCGACTGGACTTCGTCCAGTAGCTCCGCCGCGCGCTTCACCAGCAGGTTGGTGAGGCCGGGAGCCGCGCCGGTATTGATGAGCGCTGCGCGATTCTTCGCTTCAAATTTCTTTTTGTAGCGCACCTGCTCAGGCTTGAAAGGATTCCTCCTCAGGTGCGAGCTGAGATCGAGATAGTGTGCGCGAAGACGGAGCGCCGCGCGCAGCACGATTTCGTTGAACACCGAGGCCGAAGCGTTGACGATCAACTGGCAGCCTTTGGCCGCTTTCACAATCGCGCGCAGATTCCGCGCGTTGACGGTGCTAATAGGGATAGCCGATTTCTTGCCCAGAAACCGCCGGGCACGCGCGGGATCACGATCCCCGCACCAGACCACATGTCCCTGACGTTCCAGGAGTTGCGCGAGCAGCGAACCGGTCGCGCCCGCACCCAAAATGAAGATTCGCATGGCGTTAGCAGACTTTATCACACTCGGCGCGAAGCACAGGGGGCGGGATCGTGGCGTTTTCAGGCTTTGGTTTTTTCGCGCGGAGCAGGAGCGCCGCGGAGCAGGCCTTCGGTGCTGAGGTCTTCGTCAATGTCGGGCCAGTGAATTCCGTATCCACCGCCGGCCACTTTCCAGTTGTTTCGCTGCTCAGGAGTGGCGTGCAGAAGTCTCGGATACCAAGCGAGAGGCACACTGATTTTGCGGCCGTCCCGCAGAGACACACAGAGCGAATCCTCCGTAAAGCTGACGTCTGCCACGCGTTCACCCGGGTTAAGGGCGGAAATGCCCATTCCATGCCTCCAGGAGCGCCTGCCGGTGCTCCGTCACTATGGATTGTACCCGACGAAGTTCAGTCGTGCTAAATCCAAAGTTTTGGGCCAGTGAAACCGGGCGGAGCCAGAACTTTACGGATCTCTCGTCCCTGTCAACATGCACATGAGGCGGCTCATTCGGTTCGTGGCTGTAGAAATAGAATCGATACGGCCCCGATCTGAGAACTGTCGGCACAGTGATATTCTAAGACTAATTTAACCATTCGGATAACTGAAAGCTGGTCGTTAGGGAAGCATGGCACCGATTGCAAGGTCTTTCGGACCGGCGTAGGATTGTAGATGTAACTCCGACTCCGTCGGCCTGCGGGAGAGACATCCCATGGCGGCGGGGCGAGGCGGCCGATGGCGGCTTGCCGAGGGTTCGGGTGGAAACGCCCGCGCCTCCCGTTGCGGTGAATGGTAAGAACCGCGCTTGGAAAGGAGCCTGTACACCGGAAATCTGCGGATTTCCGGCTAGAGCCCGATTCCATGTGCGAATCGGGTTTTTTCTTTTGGGGCTACTCTCATGACGCTTCACGACAAGTTCGGACGCCAAATTACCGACCTGCGGATCTCCGTCACCGACCGCTGCAATTTCCGCTGCGTCTATTGCCGTTCCGCCGACCCGGAAAATTACCGCGAGCACGAGCAGATTCTTTCCTGGGGCGAGTTCGAACGCCTGGCACGGATTTTTGTACACCTGGGCATTCAGAAGATGCGCATCACCGGCGGCGAGCCGCTGGTGCGGGCGGGCGCTGAAGCGTTTCTTCACAAGCTGCACGAACTGGGCGTGCCGGACATTTCCATGACCACGAACGGTCACCTGCTGGCCGAGCGCGTGCCCTCCCTGATCGCCGCCGGCCTGCACCGCATCAACATCAGTCTCGATTCGCTCGATCCTATCAAGTTTGAAAAAATCACCCGCACCCGCTCCTACGACTCCGTGATGCGCGGCATTGACGCGGTGCAGGCCTCGCCGCTGGCTCCCGCTAAAATCAACGCCGTCCTAGTCCGCGGCTTCAACGAGGACGAAGTGGAAGCCTTCGCCGCTTTCGCTCGCGACCGCGGCGTGATCATGCGCTTCATCGAATTCATGCCGCTCGACGCCGACCGCCACTGGTCGCGCGAAGTGATGGTTCCCGCCGAGGAAGTCTACCGCCGCATCCACGCGCAATGGCCGCTGGTGCAGATCCCTCACGCGAAAAGCGAAACCGCGCGCAAGTATCGCTTTGCCGATGGTGCGCCTGGCGAGATCGGCCTGATCGCGCCGGTCACGCAGCCTTTCTGCGGCCACTGCTCCCGCATTCGCCTGACCGCGGATGGAAAGGTGCGCACCTGCCTCTTCAGCAAAGACGACCACGATCTCCGTGCGCTGCTCCGCAACGGCGCCTCCGACCAGGACATCGAGGAGCGGATTCGCGCCATGGTCACCGAAAAAGAAGCCGGCCATCGCATCAACGAACCCGGATTCCAGCCGCCTTCGCGCACGATGGTCTTCATCGGCGGCTAGGCAATTCCGCGCGCTGCACTTCGCCAGACTCCCGCTCCATCGCGTGTTATCCTTGCCATAGGCCCTGGGTTGTCCCGGGAACGGACGGAAACGGTATGCCGGAAGACCACGACGACGAGCGCGAAGAGCAGCCAGAACAGCCCCAGCGATTGTTCACTCTCACCGAGGCGGAGCGCACCCGCCAGGAGCTTGAACCCTTTCTGATCGAAGCCATCGGCGCGCGCAAAAAACTTTCCGTGCTCGAGCAGGATTTAACCGCAGTCTCCACGCGCATCATGATGATGGGCGGCGTGCTGGTGCCCTACGCGAAGCTCGCGGAAAAGCGCATGGAGCAGCAGAATCTCGCGGAAGTAATGAAGAGCAACCTGGAAAAAATTCTCTCCACCGGTTGCCTCATCAAGGATCTCGACGTCGGCCTGCTGGATTTTCCCGCCATCGTGGACAACCAGGAAGTTTATTTGTGCTGGAAGCTCGGCGAAGACCGCATCCGGTATTACCACCGGCAGGATGAAGGCTACTCCGGACGCAAGCCGCTGGACCCGCGTGACCTCGGCCCCGGCACGCAGTTGCAATAAAGCCAGCACCTTATATCCCATCCGCAAAACGCCGCAACGGGAGCCACACACCGCCATGACCGAAAACCGATTGAAAGATTCCACCAGCCCCTACCTGCGTTCGGCGGCGCACCAGCCCATCAACTGGTATGAATGGGGCGAAGACGCCTTCGGCCTTGCCAAAAGCCAGGACAAGCCCATCCTGCTCGACATCGGCGCGGTCTGGTGCCACTGGTGCCACGTCATCGACCGCGAAAGCTACGAAAATCCCGCCATCGCCAAAATCATCAACGAGCATTTCGTTCCCGTGAAGGTGGACCGCGACGAGCGCCCCGACGTCGATTCCCGCTACCAGTCCGCCATCAGCGCCATAAGCGGGCAGGGCGGCTGGCCGCTCACGGGCTTTCTGATGCCCGATGGCAAACCGTTTTTCGGCGGCACGTATTTTCCGCCCGAGGATCAGGGCGGACGGCCCGGCTTTCGCCGCATCCTTCTCGCCGTTGCCGATGCATACCAGAACAAGCGCGACGACTTGCTGAAAACTTCCGAAGCGCTCGCCGAAGCAGTTGCCAAGGCGGAAGCGTTCGCCGGGGCAAAGGGCGAATTCGATCTCGGCGTGATCGATTCGCAAATCAGTTCACTCACGCAACTTTTCGACCTGCGGAATGGCGGCTTTGGCAAAGCGCCCAAATTTCCGCACGCCTCGGCCGTCGATCTGCTCTTTGAGCGCTACCGCCAGACCGGCGAAAAGCATCTGCTCGCGATGGCGGAAACCACACTCGAAAAAATGGCCAAAGGCGGCTTCTACGACCAACTTGCCGGCGGCTTTCACCGCTACTCCGTCGACGAGCGCTGGCTCGTCCCTCACTTTGAAAAGATGTCTTACGACAACTCCGAATTGCTGCGGAACTATCTCCACGGCTGGCAGATGACTCGCAATCTGTTTCTGAAAGAAACCGCCGAGAGTATTATCGGTTGGGTGAACCTGGAGCTGTCCGATCAGGCGAGCGGTGGATTTTACGCCAGCCAGGACGCTGACTATTCCCTCGACGACGACGGCGACTACTTTACCTGGACGCTCAACGAGTTGCGCGCGGCATTGTCGCCCGAAGAAGCGCGCGTCATGGAGTTGTATTACGACGTCGAAGCGGACGGCGAGATGCACCACAACCCCGAGAAAAATGTGTTCTGGGTCGCTCGCGGCGCGGCGGAGATCGCCAAGTCGCTCGGCCTCGACGAATCCACCGTCCGCCTGACCATCGCCAACGCCAAACGCAAACTGCTTGCCGCGCGTATACCTCGGCCCACGCCGTTCATCGACAAGACCATGTACGTAAGCTGGAACGCGATGTTTGTTTCCACTTACTTTAAGGCAGCCCGCGTTTTGGAAGGCAAACTCGCCGCAAATTCCGGCGCCTTTGCCCTGAAAACGATGGATCGCATGTTGAAGGAAGTGTGGAACGAGGAAAACGGTTTTGCGCATCGCATCGGTGGGCCGGCGTTGCGCGGCTCGCTGGATGATCAGGTCTTCGGCGTGTTGGCCTTGCTCGATGCATACGAGGCCACGCTCGATGCAAAATATTTCCGCGTGGCGCAGCGCACCATGGACCTCACCATCGAAAAATACGGCGACGCGGAAAACGGCGGCTTCTTCGACCGCGCCTCCGATGCTCCGGCAATGGGTGGCCTCGAAGTTCGCCGCAAGCCGTTTCAGGATTCCCCCACGCCCAGCGCGAATTCCGTCGCCGCGATGGCGCTTACGCGGATGCACGCTTACACGGACGATGCCAAGTATTTCAACTGGGCCAAGAAAACTCTTGAAGCCTTCGCCGGGATCGCCCCGCAATACGGCCTCTTCGCCACCACCTATGGCCTGGCAGCCCTTCTCTTCGCGGAGCACCCAACGCAGGTGGTCGTTACAGGCGCGGAAGGTGACGCAGCCGCGGATAAACTCGAACGCGCCGCCAACGATGTTTTTCGCTTTGGCAAAGCCGTTTTGCGCGTAACGGCGTCCACCTCGCTCGAATATCTTCCCGTCGCCCTGCGCCAGACGCTGCCGCATCTCCCCAAAGACAAACCCACCGCCCTCGTCTGCTCCGGCAACACCTGCCTCCCACCCACCAGCGACCCCGAAGAACTGAAACGCCTCCTCCAAAAGGGAATCGCCGGCACCGCCGCCGGTTAGAGCGTTTGCAGTTGTAGCGGCCGCCTTCTGAGGCGGGCGCTCCGTCCTTTGAGTGCGAGAGCGAACCTCCTGCTTTTACGGTGTAAGCGCTGTCTCCCAAATTAATTTTGTAGGCTGACCGTAGCCCGCAAAAGCGGAGGCTTCGCCTCCGCACTCAAAGGGTAGCCTTCCCCAAAAAAAGGCACGATGCACTCGCACCGTGCCCTCAATTCGAGTTAGGTTTCCGAATTCCTCTACGTCATTACCTTCCTTTACTTCCTTACTTTCCCTACTTCTTCGGCCGCGATTCCGGCGGTATCAGGCCGTTTATCCGGTAGTACACTACCAACTGCCCGTAATGTTCCCCCGAATGCTCGATCAACCCGTACGCCAGATCATACAGCCGGTCCAGATGCGGACTGCCATCGTTGACCGCTTCCGTCAGGCCTTTGTCGCCCTTCGCCTTGATCACCGCGGCTCCGTCTTCCACGCACTTCTTCACAAACGCCACCAGCTCCCCCCTGGTCTTCACGCTCACGTCCTTGGGATCATCGGCGTAGCGCGGTTTCTTCCCCGCAGCGGTATCCGTGAAGAAGTACATGGACGCCGATGCATGCACGAGGTTTGCGACAAAAGTCCTCGACTCCGCCTGCGGTTTGAATTGATACTTGTCTTCGGGAAAGTCCCCCGCCATCGCAATCAGCTTCCGTCCGATGTCGTTCCACTGTTCCAAAACGGCTTCCGACGGAGTCGGGGCCGGCTTCGGCTCCGCTTTTTTGGCTTCCTGCGCCCGCAGGGGAACCAACGCAAAACACACCGCAAACCATACCAACGCAAACCTGGAAAAACGTTTCATAGCTTCTCTCCTTTGAGTGTTGAGGCGAAGGGCTTTCTATGCCCTTTCAGACGTATCACCTCTCCGGATGTTTCACTTTGGCGGGAAAAAGGCAGGCCAACCGGCCCTGGCCGCCAGCCATCATACTTAATAGACCCGCGGAAGTCGCGGGAAGGTGCAGAAAAGGGGAGGTTTACTTCTGGCTACGGGGACAAAAGACCATACAAAAGGCTAACGCCCCGCGTGTTACTCTGATAGAAAGTAGTCGAGGGAGTCAAACATTGGTTTGGAGTTGGTTTTTACTGCGGGTCCTGATCGGGCTGTCCATCGTGACGGTCCTGTTTTTGTCCCAGCGTTTCTGGTACCGGGCCTTGTGGCGCGTCACCGGACACTGGGGCCGTACCACCCTGCGCGTGGGCGTCCGTGTGCTTTACCTCGCGGGCCTGCTGCTGATCATCACCACCATTGCCGATAACATCCGCCAGGATCATGGCCGGCTCCTGCCCAATCAGTCCCCGGTTACCACCTTCGCGGGCTTGTGGTTCGCCTGCGCGCTGTTTGGATATTTGGCCATCAAAGTCGTTCATGGCGTAGAGTGGCTCTGGCATCGTTCCCGCAAACCCGTGCCGCAAGACGCTTCCAAGCTTCCGGCGCACCGCATCGAACTTGAGGACATTGTTCCCGATCCCTCGCGCCGCACCTTTTTCCGCACCGCCAGCGTTGTGGCGGGTGCCGCGCCGTTTCTCGGCGTGATGTATGGATTTGCCGCGGAGCGCCTGCGCTATGAGGTTCGACGGATTGAAATTCCCCTGAACAACCTGCCGGCGGAACTCGACGGCATGCAGATCGTTCAGATCAGCGACATCCACCTGAGCGCCTATATGACTCGCGAGTCGGTCCGCCGCGCCGTGGATATGGCCAACGAGGTTGGCGCCGACCTGGCCGTGGTCACCGGCGATCTGATCACCGGCATGCATGACTCCATGGCGGACTGCGTTGAGGAAGTGCGCCAGTTGCGCGCGCCGCTCGGCGTCTATGGCTGCAACGGCAATCACGAAATTTACGCCCGCGCGGAAGATCTGGCCGAGCGGCTTTACCGGCAAGCTGGCATGAAGCTGCTGCGCCGCGAAAACGCCATCATCAACTATAAGGGCGGGCAACTGAATTTAATCGGCGTGGACTATCAGCGCGAGCGCGGTCCCAGCGGCCGCAAGCAGCAGATGCTCGCGAATCTCGAGCCGCTGGTGCGCCGCGACATGCCCAACATTCTGCTGTCGCACAATCCGAACACTTTTAATCGCGCCGCGGAACTTGGCATTGAACTCTCACTTGCCGGGCACACCCACGGCGGCCAAGTGCAGGTCGAAATTCTGGACGTCAGCCTCAGCCCCGCGCGCTTCATCACCGATTACATCGCCGGCCTCTATCACCGGCCGCTGCTCATGCCCGATCAGCCAAAGCGCATGGGCGAAACCATCAAGCTCATGCCCAATGCTCCCAACGGCCTCGCCGCACTCTACGTGAACCGCGGCCTCGGCACTGTCGGCGCGCCAGTCCGCCTCGGCGCCCCGCCGGAAATCACCCACATCGTTCTCCGGCGCGTCTAGGCCGGCCTCTCCCTTAATCCTTGAGTCAAACGTCACGCCTTTCTGGAAGCGGGTAAGTTTCCATTATCCAGTTTATATGGCAGTGAATTCAAAACAGGGAAGCGGTGCGCTTGGATGCAGACAAACGTGCGCTGCCTCCGCACTGCGCCGGTAACGTTGCGGAAGCGGCACATCGCTTTTCTTTCCGGGTGTTGCCTCGTCCGTTGTGCCGACTTGGCTAGTCCTTATCTGGATGGCTATGGCGCCAATTCCAGTATTGCGACTGTTGCTTGTTGTTCGCCCTGGAAAACTCGTAGCTTTTCTGGTGGTTTTCCGTTTGGTACTGCCCCCAGGCGTGATTTTCCTTGTCATTCCAATCGTGATAGTCCTTGTGGTTCTTATCGTAAACTCGGACCTGAACCTTGGCTTCTTGAGGCACAGGGATAGCCACAATTGCCACGGGCGCCACGAGAGCAGCGGCCAGAAAAAACGGGGCGAGGTAACGATGTGAAATATGCATATTGTACTCCTCCAAATTCGGGATGTCCGCCTGATGAAACGCGGCTTCCTTTAGTGTGCAGCTAGCTACGGTTGATTGATGTTTCATAAAGCACACGCCTGAAGGCCCTTGAGGTGTGCCACAGGACGAGGGGAAAGAGCAGTAGTGGCTCGTCTGCGCGAGGCTGTGTTTCAGTCATCTGATAAAAGTCGTAATCAGAATCTGACGCGCTACTGCCTTTCTCTGTGCGTTTATTGTTTGCAACGCGGATGCTAAGATTGCAGCGGGAAATCCATGACCATAAAAGAACGAAACTACTGGCTGGATACAGGGTGGAGCCTGCCGCGGGTGCGACCGGCGCCTTGCCCGAAATCACCCACATCGTCCTCCGCCGCGTCTAACACCGCGGTTCTCACGCAGCCAAATTCAGTTGTTGGACTCGTTCTGAATTGACTCAGTTTCCGGTTGTGAAGCTCAGTCAGCAGTCTTGCCGGGCGTGGCCGTGGTCGTGATGGGCTCTCCCTCAACCGCGGACAGTGTGTTTGGCGATGGAACCGGAGGAGCTTCGTCTGTCGGCGAAAGTTCGTCTTTGCTCATCGACGGGAACTTGCCGTAGGTCATCCCGCGCCACAACCACTCCATTGGGCCAAATCGATAGCGCTGCAACCACCAGTTGCTGATGACAACCTGCGCACCATAGAGAATGACCGTGGGAATCAACCCGACCGCTGGTCCGATTCGGCCATAGAGACCCGTCGTGTAGTGATAGAAGAACAAGGTGCACAGCACGGATTGCATCAAGTAGTTGGTCAACGCCATCCGCCCAACCGCGGCAAAGGGGAGCAAGATGCGTCGCCACTCCTTGTGCAAAAAGATAAGCGACAACCCCGAAGCATAACCAGCAGCCAGGATGTGGGATCCAGGCAGCCAGAGAACTCCGCCCAGCCAGGCCCACACCGAAACAGTGCCGGGCGGAACTACTGCTTTCACGATCGCCACGAAAATACTGACGATCAACCCTACCGGCATGCACCATCCGCAAACGCGTT
>Ga0209735_1000001_pt1 | contig 41143 bp, 45 predicted proteins | sample BlaSpr_A8_Ref_M2_FD_187990 | JGI IMG/M metagenome (GOLD analysis project Ga0209735, IMG submission 187990) | Forest soil microbial communities from Thunder Bay, Ontario, Canada - Black Spruce, Ontario site 2_A8_Ref_M2 (SPAdes) (version 2) | ecosystem: Environmental > Terrestrial > Soil > Boreal... | reverse complement strand
TATAATAAAATAGAGAAAAAAAAATAATAATCCTTTTTACAATGTAATATTAGTCTAAGAAAATAAAATTTAGTCTAAATTAACAGACTTGTAACTTGTAACTAATTTATTTACTCTTATTAATAAATATTTTTTTATGTGTAAATTTTTTATTAGTATATTAGTATAAGGATTAGAGATAAGGATTAGAGATAATACCTCAATTATTATAAGGTTTTTTTTATATAAAAGTATAGAAATAGATAGTGTTATTTTATGTTTTATAAGAATAAGTAATTAAATAAATAAGTAAAGGTCTTTTAGTATAATGGTCGTACAACTACCCTTCAAGTAGTTAGTGTCAGTTCAATTCTGATAAAGGCTAATAAAAACAAATTATTCTCAAATATTTAGCTGCGGTTTATAATTAAGTAAAATTTAATTATATTTATTAAAAATAAAATTATTTAGTTCAAAATTAAAGTATAATAATTAAAATAGAATTATTTAGGTCATAATTAAAGTATAATAATTAATATAGAATTATTTAGGTCATAATTAAAGTATAATAATTAAAATAGAATTATTTAGGTCATAATTAAAGTATAATAATTAATATAGATATAGAAAAATAAATATTTTCTTTTTTTTTAATATTTCATTTAGTCTATAGTTTAATAAATAATTTACTATTATTTTGCATTTGCATGGTTATTTATAACATAACAAAATTCTTATTTTATTTCTTTATATTCTACCGATTTTAAATTTAAAAATAATTATAATATTTAACTAATAATATTACTAATATAAAATCTTAAATATATAAAATTTTTTATTACGATGTAGTTATTATTCATTATTATTCATTATTATTCATTATTATTCATTATTATTCATTATATTCATTTTAAAAAAGATAAGTATTATTTATCATTAATTTTAACATCTTAATTTATTTTAATAAAAGTTTAATATTCAGGTTAAATAATCCTATTAATTTAATTATAAAAATAGTTATACAAATATAGACTTAACTATATTATATTTATCTTATTTATCTTAATTTTTGTTATTTATCTTATTTATCTTAATTTTTGTTATTTATCTTATTTATCTTAATTTTTGTTATTTTTGTTATTTTTGTTATTTTTGTTATTTTTGTTATTTTTGTTATTTTTGTTATTTTTGTTATTATCTAAGGAATAGTTTACATTGGTAAGTTAAGACGATTGCTAATTGTTCGGGTAATACCCTTAGGTGTTCGACTCACCTCTATTCCGTATAAACAAAATATATAACTTTTTAAATTTAATAAAATAAAAAATAAAGAATTGAAATTATTTATAATATTTTTATTATACTGAGTTTTAATTGGAGATATACTTCTAATTAAAATATTTTATTATTAGTTTTAAATTTTTTTTAAATAAATTATGTTAATTATAATTTATTTTTAATGTAAATATTAAACTTATATTTTTTATATTAATTATTAATTAAATTTATTAATTTTTTTCTATATTTTAATTTATTATAATTGGCCTAATTGATTATAATTAGTTAAATTATTTAATATTTTAATTTTTATAATTTTATTTTTTTATAACTATTTTTATAAGTAATTAAATAAGGTCAGGGAACATTTTTTTTAATTTAATTTTTATTAATTTTATATTATTTATTAGATAACAGAGCTAAAATTTATTTTAAGGTGAACTGGTGTCATAAATGAATTGGCTTTATTCTACTAATGCTAAAGAGATAGGAACGTGCGTGACGCGAGATTGTTTGTGTGTTTTAAATGCCAATGGGTCAGCATTTTCTAGCATCATGGGTGTTTTTAATAATTGTATACAAATTATAAAAATATGCTTGTCCTACGGCGTTGCCTTATTAAACGCCAATAACTTTAATAATGGTGTAGCAGACGTCGAATGTACTCAAGGTGATCAACTGTCAGGTCTGTACAGGAGTATTAAGGAGGTTTGGTATGATTACATTAAGAAACTTGTTACGTATGGATCGTCAAGACTCAGGCTGGATATATTTAAAAGAATATCGCGGTATCCAATCGCTATGGCTACGTTGAGATGTTCCTACCAACGTGGTAGCCCTATAGGCGAAGATCATCCTAGTGAAGGAAGCAATAATATATATGCACATGCGCAAGAATCTAACCCAAACAAGACCTCGGATCCAACCGATAAAAAAACCGGCACACAACAACAACCGTCAGATCTAACCGCGGAATCTAATAAGATGCGGGGACGGAGTTCCCATAGTAGTCCAGAACCGAAAGGGTCTGATCCTAGAAAGACGAAGGGGAACAGTAAAAAGCCTCTACCTAAGAAGACAAAGGTCTCGCAACTGGTATCTGATCAGACTTTGCGTACGTTTGTAAGATCTAAGCTAGATAGTTTTAAGAATATGGATGGTAAATATAATGGAATTATACGAATATTAGCAGATCCTGATTATCTTCAATTCTGTTATATGCTGATAAAAAGTAAACCTGGTAATATGACCAGAGGAATTAATAGGGAAACTTTGGATGGTATTTCATATTCTTGGTTTTATGAAACTGGAAAGTCTCTACTTAAAGGGAAATTTGAGTTTAAACCTGTATTAATACCTAAACCTGGTAAAACTTCTAAAAGACCATTAAATCTAAATGCCATAAAGGAAAAAATAGTACAAAAGGGTTTACAATTAATACTTGAAGCCATATTTGAACCTAAATTACTAAATTGTTCAAATGGTTTTCGACCTCATAGTTCTATAAATAGTGCTCTTAGAATGCTATATCTAAAGGGAAATCAATTTACTTGGGTAGTTCAAGGTGATATCTCTGATTGCTTTGATAAAATTCCTCACCATAAAATAATTAATATATTAAAAAGAGATATAATTTGCGATAAATTCCTAACGGCAATAAATAAATCATTAACTGTATGATACCAAAATACAGATACGGGTAACTTATTGAAGAGTAAACTAGGAACACCTCAAGGTAGTGTACTTAATCATCTCCTATCCAATATAGTTTTACATCAATTTGATAAATATGTAATGGAAGTAATTGTTCCAGAAAATACAAAAGGTATCAGAAGAAATACTAACCCAGAATATAATAATTTAATTTCTCAGAGATATATTAGAGGAAAATATCAAGGTCCAGATAAAATAACTAGGGATATTTTCTTAAAAAAATTGAGAGAAATACCTAGAATGGATACCTATGAATCTACCTTTAGAAGATGTATGTATGTTAGATATGCAAAATCTTTTTTAATACTTCTGGAAGGAAGAAAATTAGAAGCATTATCGATACGTCAACAAATTCAAGGTACACTATTAGACAAATGTGGTTTAGAAATTAATTTGGAAAAAACACTAGTAACTAATATAAAAGATAAATTCGAATTTTTAGGTGCTTCTATTGCAAAATCTAAGATTGTTAACTTAAAAATTAAATCTATTAGTCGCTTTGGAAGTATAATAACTACCCGTCCACGTTTAAGATTAAAAATTAATATACCTACTCTTAAGTTAATTAACCTTTACAGAGAAAGTGGTTTTGTTAAACGTAATGAAAAAGGACAGGTTTTAGCCATTCCTAGAACAAATTTAGTTAATTTAGATCATGCTACTATTCTCCAGTACTTTAACTCAGTGGTAAAAGTTCTTATAAACTACTATACCTTTTCTGCTAATCGAGTGGAAATTAAAAATCTGATTTTGCTACTAAGAATCTGTCTAGCAAAAACCTTAGCAAGAAAATTTAAATTGAGATCGGCTAGACAAGCCTTTAAGAAGTTTGGTCCATTCCTAAAAGACCCTATTACAGACCTACAATTCCTTCTACCTAAAACATTAAAAGCTATTAACAAATTTAATATAAAAAATCAAGGATCTCCAAAGAAAACTTTTACTCATACCTGGCAATCTAGATTTAATTAAATTAATTATTTAAATTTTGCCTTATATGTCTATTTTCTAACGATATTCAATATTAAAATTCACTATCTTAGATCTATTAAAGATGTAAGATTAAATATTAGAATTGGTAATGCTAAATGCTACATTTAAGGGAGTTAAAAGGTTCTACTCTTAGAAAGAAAATTCCACTCTGCAAATATCACAATACTTTTTATCATAAAGGATAACTTCTAGGATATTAAGTTAAAACCATATAAAAATCATCTGCATATTTATCCAGTATTCTTAATTCGAAAATTGAAGTAATTGAATATTTATTAACAAATTAATTTAAGATTAACCCCTGTTATAGATATTTAAACTTTATAGTGCTTTTACGGCGAGCCGTATGACGGGAAACTGTCACGTACGGTTCTGAGGGCAGTTCTTAACTAAAACAGAGGCTGACCCCTACATTGTATCTTATTTTTTCAGTTTTTGCTGGTATTTTTTCTTATATCATGCTTGCACAATATCTATATATATGCTGGGAACCTTTATGTAAGCTATCAGCAAGTAATTTATTAAATGTTTATACAATAGATAGTTACTTCAGAGATTATACTATAGATTTTTTAAATATTATAGTGGTATTAAAATAGATTTTTATACAGTACTTTCATGTGTTTATTTAAATTTAAAGACAACCTCTAAGGTTGAAAATAATCCTTCATAAATTATAATTTAAAAGGTCAATTAGGCTATTACTTGGCTGGTTTAATTGAATCTGAGGGTAATTTTGTGATACCTAAAACGGATACAAATAATACACCTACTGTAGCTGTAAGTTTTCATATTAATGATTTAAATTTTGCAAAATTTTTAATAGACAAATTAGGCTATGGTTCTATTCAAATGGTTTACTTATCACTTAAAGCATTTAAATTAGTAATAAGAACCAAAGAGGGTATATTGGATATAATTTCATTATTAAATGGAAATATTAGAACACTTAATATAAATAAAAAAAAAATTACATTCTTTAAGAGACTTTATAAATAGTGAACCTACTAAATATAAATTAAATCTAGATCCGATTAAAAATTCTATCCTTATCCCAAAACGATCTTTAGATGCTAGTGCTATAGCTGCAAATAGTAGGTTAGCAGGGTTATTATCTGGGAATGTTAGTGTTGGGGTTAGATTGACAGAAAGTTCTGTTGCTAAAAATCATAAAAATAAAGTAAGTTTATCTTTTGAATTGGTTCAAAGTAGATTAAATCTTGAACACTTTAAAGCTTATAAGCCTATCATGGAATTAATTTAATTTAAGCTTTTTTTTTATCTAATCTTAGCTTACACAAATTCTCTAAATTTGATAGATCAGGTAAACAAAATGAATTTATATCTAGAATTACTAGTATGAAAGGTGCTGAAGTATTTTTTATTTATTTTTATAATCACCCTTTAATGAATTCTAAACAGTTGGACTTTTAGATTGGAGTTAATGTTATAATCTTATATTAAATAAAGCTCATTTTAATATTAATGGTCCAGAAGGATTAAATAAAATAAAATTTATAAAATCTGGTATGGGTCGTAAAATGTTTAATTGGGATCATTTAAGTCATATGTATGAACGTTAATAATCAAACTAAATCCCTATAATATTGAAAAAAAAAATATAATCCAATCTTAATTTAAAAAATATATAATCCAATCTTAATTTAAAAATTATATACATACACTGGTTTAATAATCTTTAGTATCTTAAAGGTAATATATTTATATTACTTATTTATTAACATTTTTATTTAGTTTTGTTTTCCTAGTATAATTTATAATTACTAAAAAAGGAGTAATCCACTAATACTAATTGTTCATTTACATAAGAAGATTATTTCATTTATCTTTTATCTATGGGGATTTAGACTCTTTCACCCTAAGATAGGGCCTTAATCAAAATAGTATATTTTTATATTTTTATATTTATATATTTTTATATTTTTATATTTTTATATTTTTATATAGGCCCGAGATATGGATAATAAATAAAATATTTTTTAAATTTTAAGGAACAAAGATGATTGGAACAGCCTTTTCCGTGCTTATTCGTTTAGAATTAGCTGCACCCGGTGTACAATTTTTACAAGGTGATCATCAGTTATTTAACGTAATCATTTCTGCCCATGCATTCATAATGATTTTCTTTATGGTTTGTTTTTATAACTTTAAAAATAATTTATACTATAATCTCAACTTTAATATTTCTACATTAATAAATAAAATATGAAATGCTCGTAAAGATATAGAATCTACTGTTTCATAAAATAATCCTTTTAATAATCCTAAATTACTACCTCATATTTCGAAAAAGTATACTTTTTTAAAACCTTATAATGATCGCTTTGCTGGAGGATCTATAGCTAAAGTAGCTACTATGGAAAAAGGTGTTTATATTTTTAAACTTCTTCAATTCATAGTTATGTAGGAAGTAGTATTAATTTATTTTTTCGTTTAACTTCGTATTTTTATCTTTCTATTTTAAAATCAGGAACACGTCCTGTATTAATTTATTTATGTTAAAATGGTTTTTTAGATTTAACTTTAACTCTTCACATAATGTCTCCAGATTCTACAATTAAACAGATATTGGAATTAGAACAATATTTCTTAGATTATTAAATTAATAATCCTTTAAATTTAAATTCTGATTGAATAGCTTCAGGTTCTGGTAAACATTTTCCTATGTCTGAACAAGCTAAAATTCGTTTACGTAAACAACGAGGTATATCCTTTTTTCTTTATATCCTTTTTTCTTTATATCCTTTTTTCTTTATATCCTTTTTTCTTTATATCATTTTTTCTTTTTGATATGTTAACAACAAAACTTATTCACGTTTTTGAATCTAAAACATTTGCACAATTATAAATAAATATAGATCATCGAACACTAAATAATTGCTTAATTAATGGTACATTATATTTAAATCGGTTTATGTTTTCATTTGAAACTATATTAGAAAAACATTCTGAATTTTATGATGTTCTTTCTTTAATAGAATTAAATAATTTATTAAATTCAGTTAGTGATATAAATAAGAATATTAATGCTAGTAAATCTTTTACTGCTTATAATTTAAAAAATCCTTTATCTCCACTTTGCAGAAATTATCATAGTATAAATGAATTTGCTAAAGTTATTAAAGGGGATAGAAGTACAATACGAGATTATGTTAATGGTAATAAACCAGAAGGATCATTATATAGAAATGAATGACAATTATGTCGTATTAATAACTAATTTTATTTTATTTTATTATTTATTAAAAAGTAGATTTATCTGAGATCTTAGTAAAATCTTTTAGTTAATTTGGCATAGCCAGTAATAAATACAAATATTACTTATTCTCAATATTTGCTGGAAAATTCTAAGAAACTGATTACAATTTTGAATTAAAATATAAATTGTGATAATATCAGATTATAATTAAAAATAATTTCATTATTAAATTTATGCAATGAAAAATCAGCAAGAAAAATATTACAAATTAATTATTAAGTTATTATTAAAATATAATTAATTAATTCCTTTTTCCCCCGAGACTCTACTTGAGATATTTCTTCTTTTAATTCATTATTAAATAAAAAAATAAAGATATAGTCCGATCCAAATTAAATATTTGGTAAAATCGTATGCCTGGGCTTGTTGGAGGTTTTTTTCGACGCGGACAATCCGTAGATGTGTATTCAACACAGATCCTTACTGATCATCTATCTTGAAATAGAAAGGGATCAAGGTTACACAATGCGATTAAGGTCAACGAGCCTTGGTTGTGAGGAATTGCTAAATGGGAAAAGAATAGTGACAGTTTAAAATATTTAACTACCCTACCTTGCCTAGTGATATTATTAAGTTTAGCGAAAGCAAATCTCTATTTTAAAAATGGTTCACCAACAAACAATCTTCTGTCAATCAGATTGAAATCCCATAAAATAGGTAAGAGGGCATTTAAAACCGTGCTGTCTTTGATCAGTCCTAAGGGATATACCATAACAGGAGGGAACTTAATAATTTATCCTGGTTACACTAAACCTGGCAGTCTACAGACTAAACGCGGGAACCTCGGTCAAAGAATGAGCAATCCTGATTCATTCTTGTTGGGTTATCCTTTAAGGGGAACGTTAACAATAACCTATTATATTTTAAAACAAATATTAAATTATAGTAGCCAACACGGGGGCAAGATAGCTGAAAAAGCAAAGGCCGGATGTAACTATTCGGATACCTGTAAAGTTTCTAAGACTTTGAAACCAACGGGGCTATTATTATTTTTTGGTAATATTAGACTGCTGAATTCAGTAAGCCTAATCAAGGTCTCAAAGATTTCATTTGATAGAAAATACTCTACCCAGGATCTGTTAAACAACAGTAGGTCTGAGACTTCTATAACTGATCTAAATTCTTACAATCCTATTGAGGGTAAAAAGTTAATAGAAAGTAAACAAATTGAACTAGTGAGACTTGCGGAAAAACTTGGATTACATGACACAAAAGTCTTTGATTTACAACTAATTCTTGTAAGATCTTTGGGCTTCAGAGAATATTCGACTTGGCTTACATTATCAAAACCAGGGTCTTCAACACCATGATTAGATAAGGAGTTAATTGAAATAGAAAACAAATCAGAAATGTTTAAAACATTAGTTGAATACCTTAGAGACAAGACATACCATTCAAACAGCTATCAACCTACTGATATAAAAAGAGTTTGGATACCTAAACCAGGTAATTCAGACAAATTACAACTAGATATACCTACAATTTGAGATAGAGCTATGCAGACATTAATAAACCTAGTACTTTACCCTCTGGTAGAATTAACTAGTGATCCTAACAGCTATGGATTTAGAAATCATCGTGATTGTAAGTTAGCTATTGCAGCTCTGAGAGCCAGACTTAGTTCCAAAAATCTAGATATAGCTAGAAAGGCTTTGAAAGATAGATTTACTAGTTCTAACCCAGGACAATACCTAAACTCGAACGCAAATAATTGGATTTTAGATGCGGACATTGAATGCTTTTTCGACAACATTAGCCATAATTGGTTGATTAAAAACTTATTCCTACATCCTACGTTAAAGTCAATTGTAAATAAATGGTTAAAAGCTAAAATATTAAATGCTGGTACATACTTTAATCCAATTAATGGTACTCCACAAGGTGGATTTATATCCTTTACTTTGGTTAACTTTACTTTAAACGGTTTAGAAGCTGCAATACTTAAATCTATTTATCCAATAACCAAATCAATTGAACAAAGAAAACCCGTACGATTAAGAGATGGTAGAGTCGTAAAACTAAATGTGGCTGTGTCAGTTGTTCGATATGCTGATGACTTCGTTGTTATATCCAGAAGTAAACATATACTTAACCACTATGTTACCCCAGCTATTAATAATTTTCTTAATGATAGAGGCCTTTGGCTTTCTTCCACAAACACTAAGACGTTAACTCTCTCGCAGAAAAACACGCAGCTAGATTACTTAGGGTACACCTTCAAATTTAGTAACAAATGGTCAGCAAAAAGAAGAATGATATTTACAAGAGAAAACTCTAACAATGTAATAGCTTTATACCCTAACAAAGAAAAAGTTAGAAATTTTATTTTAAAACTAAAACAGATTATAATAAATTCGCAAAATCTAACAGCTATAGAATTAATTTCAAAACTTAACCCGATGATTAGAGAATGGGCCCTATACTACAACTTAGAGAATAGTTCCCACTACAGATCTGTAGTAAGAAACGCTCTTTATAATTTGATATGGAACTGGTTGAGAAAAAAACATCCTACTTTGGGTAAAAAGAAATTAGCTTTAATGTACTATTTAAGAAAAAAATCTTCTCAAATAAATGAAATAGATTCCAACTCTCCGATCCTTGAACCATGGCCTATCCAAGGTTGCGAGCAGATATCGACAAAAGATGATAAATATATCAAGTTCAAAAATACAAAATGGAATTTTCATGGAGTATCTAGAACCGAATCTCGATATTCTGAAAATACAAGTAAAACAAGAATTGCTTACCTAATTAACCCTTTAGTCTACTCTCCAATTCTTACATCCACTAAGTATGTATTACCTCTTAAACTGAGATTGGTACATGCTTTTCACCCTAAGATTTACGAACTAATCAATTTAAAACTAAGGTTATCATTACTGTCGAGTCCTAAAACTCCAACTCTGAAAGAAATTCTATTCAAGTCACAAAAAGGGATATGTGGTTTATGCAATACTACTATTGAATTTGAATCTTTACATCTCAATACGGTACACGTACATCACATTGAACCTATCAAGAAAGGAGGAAACAAATTTAAATTATCTAATTTAACTATAACTCACTCCTGGTGTCATAGTAAACATAAACACTAATCTGTTAATGAATATTCATGTATATTTTCTGCTGTTATTTTAACTTTACCACTCTACTTATATGAAAGAGATACGAAGTTGAATTAATTTGATCGGGTGAGCCGTATGCAGGGCGATCTGCACGTACGGTTCTTTGAGGGGATACTGTCGCGAGACATGTTCTATCTCTAGTGGTAATTATTTATTACCTGTACAAATAGGTGCCCCGGATTATAAATTAAAATCGTTTTATATTTCTATCTATAGGCCTTCAATCAAAAACATAGAAAATTCTTTTATACCTTTCCAATTTTTCATTTTTAAAAACTCTTTCTGCCATCGTTTGGGACCTTTGTTAACAAATATTGCCTCCATTCTGACAAGCGTTAAAAGAGAAAATATTCAATCAATTAACATTAACAAAAAAAGATATCAGTCAAAATTGAACATAAATAATTTAGGTCCCTATTTAGCCGGTCTATGGGAAGGTGATGGTCATATTTCTAATATTAATAGTAAAGGAGATGAAAAATTTTATCCTTATTTAGCTATAACATTCCCACTAAAAGATGAGCCTTTAGTATTTAATTTGCAAAGTTTATTAGGAGGTAGAATTCGTCGTAAAGATAAAGAAAATGCTTTAGTTTTAATAATAAGTTCTAGACAAGAATTAATTAATATTGTTCAATTTATGAATGGTTATTTACGTACACCTAAACTTTTTGAATTTAATAAATTAATAGAATGGTTAAATGTCAGCTCTAATCTAAATATTAAGTTATACTCTGAGGATAATAGTTTACTTGATTCAAATGGCTGGTTAGCGGGTTTTGTTGATGCCGTTGGTTCCTTTAAGGTAAGATATACTGAACAAATCATAGAATTTAATAAAGTAAAACGTAAAGGAAGAATAGAGGTGCGTATAGTTATTGAACAACGAAAGTTTCATCCTAAAACTAAAAAACCTTTTGAGTCTATAATGCGTTCAATATCTTACTTTTTTACTGTAAAGTTAAAAACCTCTTGTCATAATATTGAAAAAAGTTATTGGCTTATAGAAGTAACTAGTTTATCTAAATTAAAAAAATTTATCCAATATTTAAATAAATTTCCTTTAATAACTAGTAAAAAAAATGATTATAAAGATTGGTTAATAGTTTATGATATGATTAGTTTAAATGAACACCTTAATATTGAAGGTAGAATTAAGATTAAATTAATTAAAAATAAATTGAATAGAAAGCGTAATATTTTTGATTGGGAACACTTGAAATAAAATAAAAATAATTTAAATAATAAAATAGTCCTGTTTATAATAATCTTATAAATATAAATCAGGTAAATTGCAAAAAACACTTTATACTTTACTTAAATAAAGTCAATTTGCAGCGAAGTCTAATTTAGCATTATATGTAATATAAGAAATTTGTTATATAAAATTAGAAACGTTCAACGACTAGAAAGTGAGTAGTGCTAACAATAATCTTTCCACGAATACCTAACGGTTTTAGATTTAATCTATTATCCGATAACATAGTCTGAACCTAATAGTAATATCAGGAAACAAGATTAAAGAGCCTTGTGATAACAAAATTGATGGCAAATAAATTTAAAAATTCTTTAAACCCACTTAAAATTTTCAATTTATCTAAACGATATTATTTTTCTATTATCAAAGAGTCTAAGTTAAAAAAATTTAATATTATAGATCAGTATGTAGGTTATTACTTGTCAGGTTTAATAGAGGGAGATGGCTATATTACTATCACGAATGAAAAAAAAGTAATATTAGGAATAGTTTTTAACATAAAAGATACACCTTTAGCTGAAAGGCTTTTAATTTATTTAGGGAAAGGTTTTATTGTAAATAGAAAAAATAATTCTATAGAATTAAGATTTTCAGAAAAAAAAACTTTAAAAAAGATTATTATTCTTATTAATGGTAAATTTAGAACCCCTAAAATCGATCAACTATATAAGCTTATTGATTTTTTTAATAATAAGTTTGATTTGAGTATTCAGAAATACCCTCTTGATAATAGTCCTTTAAATTTAAATAGTTGGTTAGCTGGATTTATAGATGCTGATGGTTGTTTTTATATTAGACACTCTTTAAAACAAATTAGTTGTAAATTTAGTTTAGAACAGAGAATGATTTACCCTAAAACTCAAGAAAGTTATTACACTATTTTAAATCAAATTTCTTTATTTTTAAAGATTAAATTAGCTGTTCGAACTCGATTAAATTATAAAAATTCTTACTATATAATAAGAGTAGAAAATCAAAACTCTACTAAAATATTAATTGATTATTTAAATAGATACCCTCTATTAAGTAGTAAATATTTAGACTTTTTAGAGTGGGAAAAAGCTTTTATGATTATTCTTCATAAAACTCATTTACAAACAGAAGGTAGAGATATAATCTATACAGCAAAAAATAATATGAATGATAATAGAAATTATTTTAATTGGGATCATTTAAAGAATTTGGAATGCCGTTTACCTTAGTAATAAGATATATAATTACTTAGCTGTTTGCATGGAATCCCTCTAATAGTTTGTTTTTAACGAAGAGAACAGATTTAAAATACCCTTATTTAGATTCAAGCATTTAACCATACTGTAGTATTTTAGCCACTTAATTAAACAGGCCATAACTAATCCCGTCAGCCACATTAGTGACAATCACTCTGGGTTTTAACTTCCAATTTCGTTAGTTATGTTAGTGGTTTAAACGTGGAAGGAAGAGAGGGAGTCTTCATATAAATTTTATGAGTTTTTAATTTAAATATTAATTAAAATAAAATAAAGGAAGTTGTAGTTAAATTTTTATTAAGCAACTTGATCTAATTTATTGGTGTAAAAATTTTTAGATACTGGGGGAAATATGCAAGAAATAAAAGGATTCTAATATCCAGATTTAAATCTTCAGAGACTTAAATAATTTAGAAAATATTTTTTAATGTGTTTTTTTATATTATTTTACGCTAAGCTCCAATTTTTTTTTTTTTTTTTTTTAATAATAAGAGTAGTGTAATTAGCATTTTTTTTTGTTATTGTGACTAAATTAATTAATTTGGATGAAGATAAAGACCAAATCAGTAAGAAATTTCTGATGTTAAATTGATTCCCTCGATTAAATAATGTGTCGTTTTGGTTATTACCTCCTTCACTTATTTTATTATTAGTAAGTTCATTAGTAGAAAATGGAGCTGGTACAGGATGGGTGCGCTATTTAATTATTAAAGATCTTGAATGTAAATATTCCACTAAAATTCTTTCTAATAAGAATATACATAGAGACAAAATTCATAACAAAGAAATTATAATTTGAGAAACAGAAAATAATTTCAGTTTAAATAAGAAAAAAACATTAAAAAAATTTGAAAAAAATACAATTCAAGTAAGTATTTTTAATAGAAGTATATTAATAGGTTTAATTTTATCTGAGGGTCATATAGAAAAAAGAAATAATTGAAATCCTAGAATACAATTAGAACAATCAATGAAAAATTTCGAATATTTATGATATGTTTTTAATAAATTTAATATTTTTAATAGTAATTATCCTTTTTTCAATAAAAGAATTTTAAGATATAAAACAGTTTATTCAGTGGGTTTTAAGACTAGACAATTAAATTGTTTTAATGAATTTTATGATTTATTTTATGTTGGAAATATAAAAATAATTAAAATTGAATTATTTAATTATATCAATTATATTTCTTTGGCACATTGAATTATGGGAAATGGTTTTTCTAGCAAAAGAGGAAAAGGTTTAATATTATGTACTGATTCATATTCCATAAAGGAAATTGTTATCTTAATAAATATTTTAAAGATTAAATTCAATATAGATTCTTCTATTCGTTATCATATATCTGTTTCACCAAATAATAAACATATTAAAAAAAGAGTAGCAAGAATTTATATGGATAAAATTAATTTAGATAAAATTAAACCTTTTATAGTTCCTTATTTTGTTGAATCTATGTTATATAAAATAAATTAATATTCTTATTATAGTGTAAAGCATCGAACTTAGATAGTCTAGGCTAACTCGACATTGACAATAGCATGTTCGAAAAGGAAATTTGATATCAATAATACTGATATGTGGTCATTTCCGAGCTACGGTCCTCATGGTAAGGATAACGAACTCATTAGTTAAATATTTAATGGATTTTATTGATCCATCCCAATAAAATTAGAAAGAATCATTTAACACGAGTACCTAAAAGGACATATATGGATCTTTAATAAGAACTTAGGATTATCTGAGTATAAAAATACTGAGATAACAGAGTTTTCATAGTAGATAAATTTTTAATTAAATTTTTCAAAGGAAAACAGGAAATATTTTAATATATTTCTGGAAAGCCGTATGATGGGAAACTATCACGTACGGTTTGGGAAAGGATTTTATAGCTAATTAAATATTTATAATATAATATAATCTAAAAATAATTAAAATAAAAAAATAAATAATTAAATAATTAAATAAATAAATTAATAATAAAATAAATAAATAAATAAATTAATTAATAAATAAATAAATAAATTTTTTATTTAAATTAATTAAAAACTTAAATTGATTAGTGGGAAAAAATAAAACAGAATATATTTTAGTGCTATTTTGGAGATTGTAAAACGGTATATTTAATCGTTCATTTCCGAGTAGCTAAAACGGAATATTTTCTCATTCATTTTTTTATTAGATAAACAAAATATCTTATCATTTCCCCAAAATTCATTTATTAAAGGTTCCTAAAGGAATTAAAGTATCTAATAATGGAAAAAACAAATTAAAAAAAAAATAGTTTATTATTTTTATATTATAAAATTAGTATAATTAAAAAAAATCTTATTTTTATCTCAAATTGAATTAATAAGTAACAAAAAAAGAATTAAAAGAGCATAATAACTGTATGAATTAAATTAAATATAATAAAATAAAATAAAATTATATTTAAACATTAATAATTGTATTTACTGTGACTATAAAAATAATAAACTTAAAAAAGTTAAAAAACTTAAAAAAAATAACTTTTCTTAAATATTATTAAAAATTATTTGGTAAAAAAAGATAAAAAATAGTACAAATTAAGAAAAATTTTAATAAATTAATATATTATACAAATAATGAAAAAATTTTCAAATATAATGAATAGATTACTTATAGGATTTAAAAAAGGATTATCGGTTCCTACTTTACCTGATCATATTATTGTTTTACAAAACAATGTTTTTATAAGAATTTTAAGAGTTTTAGGTGGTCTTAGTGTTATTTTAATAGTTACACATAAACTAAATTTTTTAGGAAATGGTATTCTTTATATAATTTGTTTAAGTATATGTACTATTTTAACTTTTATGTTCACTATCTATCTTCTATACATTAATTATTATCGAATCAAACATATGTATAAAGTTTGAAAAAGTGATGATTTAGATGTACGTAATTCTCCTTTTGATCGACTCGCTTCATTTGCTACAAGATTAATTTGATGTAGTAAAGGTTTTTGTGATTTTGCAGCACCTATAGGTATAAGTTATGGTGCTTTGGCTGGTTTAGATGAACTTAGATAGTTGAAAGGATATGAACCTATAATTTTACCTTTTTTAGCTGATGTTTTAATTCCTGATAATGAAACAACTAGAATACAACGTGATCAAAGAAAGTTAGTAAATAACTTAACTCAGAATAAACAAATAACTAACTCTTATTCAGAAGAAGTAGTAATAGTTGAGAATTTATTAGAAAATCAAATAATTAATTCAGAAGAAGCTAGTGAATGAAAAAGTTACTTATCGACAAATGATTCTTTAGTTAACCAAAACTCTAAAGAAATCAAGAGCAAAATCTTATCTAATTTATCAATTTTAGAAGAAATACGTAAAAATAGAAAATAGTATAATTTTAGCATTATTTTTATGTTTCGAATTGATATATTCATCTTTAATATTTATATATTCTTTGTTTCTGCAATTTTTAAGTTAAATTTTACTCAAACAAAAAAATTAATTTCTTTTTTTTTAACCCCCATCTTAATCTTTTTTTTTATTAATATTTATAATTTATTTAATTTTTATCATTTATATTTTAGATAAGTTTCTTTTTATTTTAATCACAAAATGAAAATAAATCTTTATAAAAAAATTGTATTATTATATCTTATATTTAAGAGTTTATCTTCTATTTCATACAGTTTATCCTCCATTATCTAGCATACAATCACACTCAGGTGGAAGTGTTGATCTTGCGATCTTCAGTCTACACCTTGCTGGTGTTTCATCTTTATTAGGTGCTATAAATTTTATTACAACTGTGCTTAATATGCGAACAAACGGTATGTCATTACATAAACTTCCGTTATTTAAAAAGTCTAACTTAACTAATTTTAATTTAAATAGAAATAACACTAAAAATCTAAATAACAAAAATAATAAAATGGATAAAAATAAATTTATTGAATGGTTTGTAGGTTTTACAGATGGTGAGGGTAATTTTATGATAGGTTCAGATACTAGAGGTAAATAAACTAGGTTTAAATTTAGATTTATGATTGGCTTACATATAGATGATAAACCTTTACTAGAACTTATACGGAATAATTTAGGAGTAGGAATTGTAAATACAAATAAAGAGAATACTGTATCTTATTTTATTATTTCGGATACTTTGGTTCTTAAATCTGTTCTTATGCCTATTTTTGATCAATTTTCTTTAAATACTTCAAAATACTTAGATTATCTCTCTTTCAAAGAAGCTTTATTGCTTGAATTACCTCATTTTTCTAAGCCTGAAATTATATTAAATCACATAAATAAAATATTAAATCTTAAAAATAATATGAATAAAACTCGTACAGTATTCGAATTAGCTTTCAAGCATATTAAAATAACTCCTTTTTGGTTATTAGGTTTTATTGAAGCTGAAGGGAGTTTTTATTTAAGAAGAAATACTCAAACACCTGTATTTTATTTGACCTTAACCCAATTACAAAAGCCTGTTATTGAAGAAATAGTTTCCTTTTTAAAATAAAATCTGGATCAATATAGTCTAATTAAGGCTAATAATACTAAATTGTTCAATTTAAGTATAGAAAAGTCAAGGAATAAAGCTAAATCTGAGATTAAATTAGCGATTTTTCAAATTGATTATTTATTTAATATTTTTATTCCTTTTTTAGATTCTTTTGAGTTTAAAAGTAAAAAAGCATTAGATTTATCTTATTTTAAATTAATGACTACTTTAATTTCTCAAGGAAAGTATTTGATACCGGAAATAAAGTCTTTTATTTTACAACTTTCTTATACTGTGAATAATTACAGATTGTCTACCAATAAAGATCTTAAAAGGGAATCTTACGAGAGTAAAGAAAATTTGACAAATATGGATGATAAAACTGTTTTTTCTCCAAAAAATCTTTTTAAAGATAAAATTTTAGCTTTACCTCCATTGTTTGTTAAAAATAATGAAGGGCAAATTATTAATATTAAAACGGGTAAAGTTATTAGGGATACTTTTGTAGTTGAAGTATTAAAAACAAATAGTTTGGTATGTATTTATCCTACAATATCTGATTGTGCTTCATCTTGTGATATATCTAGAACAATAATTTATGATAAATTGATAAGGGGGAAATCTGTAGTTGAAAAAGGTATAATAAACATCAGACAAATAAGAGTTTATGATGGGCAAAAATAAATTGGCTCTTTCATTTAAAATAGGTAAAAATAGATTATTTGTGGTTTTTTTTATTTTTTTTTATAAGTTTTATTATTTTTGGTTTATTTTAATTTATATTTTTTTGTTCTTTTTTACTATTAACAATAATATAATGTTATGTTATTAAAATTATTAGTTTATTTAAGTAAAGTTATAGCGGTATTACTTATTAATTAGTAGGTAATATTCTTATTCCTAATTGTAGAAAGTTCTATTAAAATTTTAATACTTTTTCCTTTCGATGGTTTTAATTATAATTAAATCTAGTTTTAGTTTTTTGTCTTTAATTAAAAAAGATCGATTAGGTTCATTGGCAGCATTATTATTTGCAACTACTTTGATAAGTTAAAATTTAAAATTTTAGATAATCTACAAGTAATATTTTAATCTTTAGCTATTAATAGGATATTTTCAAACTTAAAATATCAGATCTCAATTTTTACTATTATTTATTAATTTAAAAATAAATAGAGTAGAAAATAGTTATAAGATCATTACTTTAGAGACTATACGGAATAATCAAAAATTATTTTTGATAATAAATAGTCCGAATTTTAAAATAAATTATTTATAAAATATGTTATTTCTTTATTTTTAGAAGTGGCTTCTTAATATCTTGTACTTTATTTAGATGTAGTAAAGTTATTTATATTTATTGAGCAGCTTTTTATCGTGGACCCGAGATAAGATTTATAATATTTATTTTAATTTTTGTATTTGTATGGGCTATATTTGTAACTGCAATTTTATTATTATTAGCACTACCTGTCTAAGGCAGACTTTTTTAAATAAAGAATAAAAAAATTTCTTAAAAGTAAAACTTTACTATATTGACTGGAACTTTCTTTTATACAAAATTTTGAAAACTAACAAAACACCAACAAATAGCAAAAAAAAAAAATATAATTATATAGTGAAAGAATAGTAAAATTTTCAAAATAATATCATTTGGAAAAAAAATGATAGAAGAAAAATCAGCAAGTTGAAAAAATCAACTTCAGAGACTATGCGTAAAGGTTTATTTTATAAATAACCATAATATAGTCCGAATTTATATGTATAAAAAAAGATAAAGTTTTATTTTAATTAAACTACTCTTAGATATAAAATTTTAATTTTTTACCAATCTTGTTTCATCCATACGGGCTTTATAGAACCTGGGCTAGAGCGAAGCCGTAACGCAAGGCCTAGCGAGCCTTTTATCCTAACGGGAGCCTAACGGAAGCCATAACGGTACTCCTAATCCTTAACAGGTAAAACTAGAGGTATAACCTTTAATTCGCATTAGCCTTGCCCCCTAACTCGGGGTACTTTGAAGGCGGAGCCTGATCAACGATGCTAGGTTCGACTGGTTTCACAAGGGTTATCCTTGAAATCCCTTTTAGCAGGATGGAGCTTAACTCCCTAACTCAAATTATTTTGTCGGGAGAAATGGTAAATTATTTTGTCGGGAGAAATGGTAAATTATTTTGTCAGGAGAAATGGTAAATTATTTTGTCGGGAGAAATGGGTCGAAGGGGATAACTTTTTAATTAATCTATAAACAGAAAGCTGTAAAATTAAGTTTTAGGTGGAATGTAATCTGATAATATAAATTGGTTTAATATTTTTATGTATTATATTATAATTTTTTTTGTTTAAAAATTGGTTTAATATTTTTATGTATTATATTATAAATTTTTTTGTTTAAAAATTGATTTAGACTTATGATTTATAATTCGAATTATTGTAAGAGTCATAATTCTTATGCTTATAAATTAGCTTTAAATTAGTTATTTTATTTTTTAAGAAATATTTTTTTATTTTTATTATTGATAGTAATTTTCAGCGTCTTTTTAAATTTAACTTTTTTTTTCAGCTATTAATATAAAAATAATTTATTCATACTATTTGAAATCTTTAATCTTGATTAATCAATTTTTAGTTAAATATTTTTTTAATTTGTTTTTAAAAAGTTGTATGATAGACAAAAGTTTAAAAATAGAGGTAAAGCAAAAAATAGACTCATTTCCAACAATTAGTAAAGATTTACATGAAACTATTATAGGTTTAGCTTTAGGAGATTTACATATTAGAAAAAGATATCCTAACTCTAATACTAGTTTAAATTTTAAAGGTAGTCAAATTCATGAATCTTATATTAGACATTTATATTCTTTATTTTTAATTTATTGTAAATCTGAACCAAAAATATTTACAACTAAACTAGGAAATAAAATTCATTATTCTATTAGCTTTGATACTTTAACCAATGTTGAATTTAATTATTATCATGATTTATTTTATAAAATTAATTGTGTACCTACAAATATATCTGACTTATTAACGAGTCGAAGTCTTGCTTATTGGGCTCAAGATGATGGTACTTCTGATAGGTCTGGTTTTGTTTTACATACTAATAGTTTTTCTAAAGGAGAAGTAGAATTATTAATTAAAGTTTTAAATAATAAATTTAATTTTAATTGTTCTATGCATTTTCGAAAAGAAACATTAAAAACAAAAAAATCATATACAATTTATATAAATTCAGATTCTTATTATAGATTTATAGATTTAGTATCCCCTTACTTTCATTCAACCATGCAATATAAATTGACAAACAGAGGATCTTATAAAAAAATAAAAAAAAGATTAATATTTATTAATTTATATTTATAATTTTGATTAGCCGGTAAGTGTTATATTGTGCCGGCTTTAAATTTGGCTATGTGCTGGGAACTGTGTATAAAAATATTATACAGACAATCAGCAGGAAACCTTTTAGGTTTGAATTTATTAGGGATCCTCAGAGACTATACGCCATCAATTATTAATTGTATTTCTAATGTTCATACAGCATTTTTAAAAACTAGATCTTTTGACATAAATCCTTTTCATTCTGATAATTATATAAAATATATTAATTCAAATTTTAATAAAGATTTTTTTTTTTACTTAACTGGTTTAATAGAAGGAGATGGTACTATAATAGTACCTAAAACAGAAAGATCTATTAAAGGAAAACTTAATTATCCTTCTATTCAAATTGCTTTTGATTTAAGAGATTTTCCTTTAGCATTAATTATTCAACAAAAATTGGGTTTCGGATCAATATCTAGAACGAAAGGAGTAAATAGCTACAGATTAACTATTAATAATTATGAGGGTTTAATTTACATTGTAAAAGCTTTAAATGGTAAATTCAAAACAATTAAAATTAATGATTTTTATTTATTAATTGATTTTCTAAATAAGCGTTTTCCAGAATTAAACATAATAAAAAATGAATTAAATACTTCAAATTTTAATGATAATTCTTGATTATCTGGTTTCATAGATGCGGATGGTCATTTTTTTGTAAGATTAAATAATAAAAAAAAAGTGTCTTGTGGATTAGAATTAGTACAAGCAACATCAGATCATAAAAATAGAAGTAAAAAAGATATTATGTTATCTTTAGCTGAATTTTTCAGTGTAAATTTACTTAGTATCAATAAAGACTATTGTAAAGGAAAATTACAGTATGGAGTTAGATTTACTAATATTAAGAGTAATTTTTTATTAATAGATTATTTATCTAATTATCCTCTTTTTAGTTCTAAATTTCTTAATTATAATGATTTTAAAAAAGTAGTAAATATTATTAATATTAAAGAACATAAAACAGAAGAAGGATTATTTAAAATATTTGAAATAACTAAAACTATGAATAATCGAAGACATGTTTTTATTTGAGATCATGTGAAAAATTTTTACAATATAAATAATTAAGATATAGTCCAAGCTAATATGTGAATATTAGAGTGCTCACCTTGAATTTTTTAATAATTAATAAAGTTGTTTATTTATAATTGTTTATATTATTCTTGAGTTACTTTTTTAAAACGGTAACATATCCTCAGTTTTGTGAGCCAATACTTCTAGCAATAACGATGCTCCTGACCGATCGAAATTTCAATACTAGCTTCTATGATCCAGCTGGGGGTGGTGATCCTATTTTGTATCAACATCTTTTTTTGCATTTATATTATATTAATTCACAAGAAATTTTAATAACTTCTACTTTAATTTTATCCAATCCTATATCTTCAATTAATAATAGAGATAGAGATAGATATTTTGATTTTACTTTATTTAATTCAGAATATGAACGCATTATGAAACAAAATTCACCTTCTTTTTCATTTTTAACTTGGTTAATTGGTTTCACTGAAGGTGATGGTAGCTTCATTTTAGCAAACAGAGGAGATTTTTCTATAGTAATTACACAAGATACTAGAGACATCCAAGTTCTTAATATGATTCAAAAAAATTTAGGATTAGGTAAAGTAATAAAACAAGGTAAGACAACATCTCGATTTTTAGTACAAGATAAAAAAGGATTATATTTATTAGCTACACTCTTTAATAATAATTTAGTTACTTATAGTAAAATAGTGTCTTTTAATAAATTTTTATATGAATTAAATAATTATAATCAAAATGGAACTATAAAATATCCTTATATAAAACTTACCTTAAATAATTTAAGTTTTAATGGTAAAAATGTAAATGAAACAAATGTAAAACCTACATTACAAGATGATTGATTATGTGGATTTACAGATAGTGAAGGTTATTTTTCAGTTTCTATATCTAGTATTAGTAAAAATTTTAAAATTTGTTTTGATATAGCACAAACTCATATAGAAAATAAATTTATTTTAGACCATTTAATTTTGTTATTTAATGTAGGTAAAACTTATGAACATAATCAAAAAGGAACTTATTATTATAGAATAGGAGGACTTAAAGATTTAACTAATTTATTTCCTTATTTTGATAATTATCCTTTACGGAGTAAAAAGTTAAAAAGTTATATATTATGGAAAGCTCTTCATAGTAAATTAGTAAATAAACATCATTTAAATTCTACTTTAAGAGAATCTTTAAAAGTTTTAGCTAGTAAAGTTAATAATAATTGGGATTAATAAAAATATTTTAAGGAAAAAAAGGGAAAGGTTAAATCGTAAGATTTAAATTAAATTAAAGAGCAGATGTGCCTATTTTATTATTATTTATCTGGTAATATAATAATTAGGTTTTTCGAGTTTACTTAATTAAAGACTCTTTAATAAAATTCTTTCTCTAGTCCTGACAATTTGGTTTATATAACTATTAGAAGAAAATAAACTTTCCTTAATTTTTAATCTTTATTTTAGGATAATTGTCAACTGTTCCTGACAGGGAAAAGATATTGAATAATTTTATTTAGAATTTATACTTTATCTGTTTAGTCTATTATATTTATTATATCTTTTTATAATAACTATTTAATTATATAATAGATTATATAAAATTTATATATTTGATAAAATTTATTTTTTTATTCAATTGGGCTATACTAGTGAAAACGGTTAATAGAATTCTCAGCTAAAGACCGTCAGTTGTCTAATAAATTGCTACAGACTGGGTCACTGGTGGGTACCTGAAATGGTGCTTAATGTACAGTCGGTTTCTCCTTCATTTCTGTAAATTTTTATAGATTAATATTATAATGAACACAAGGCTATTTAAGAAGATAAATTTAAACTAAAATTTTACTAATTTAGGGAACAATTTTATGCTTAAATAGTACAGGGACCTAATGTGAGAGATATTATATTTTAATATTTAAGTTAGGTTTGGAGAAATGGGTTCTTTGGTCAAATTTGGCCCTTAAATTTTAATTTTTTGCAACAAACTATAAGCGAGAATGTCACAACTAATTTATTAGATACTTTCAGTGTAAGTTGATTTTGTTGTACATCTAAAGTAAAAATTCTTTTAAATATGAAGAACTCGCAAGTAACCAAAGCGTTTAACTCGTTATTAGGAACTTCAGAGGCCATACGTTTGTCGAATTTAAACATTAATTTAATTCATAATAAAAATATTAATATTAATTTAAGTCAATGGGATTAATAGTTGGTTATAGAAGTTTATTATTATTGTTATTATCTAATTATCTAAACAAAAGATAGGCTAGTTTATAAATTATAATGGATATAAGAGATGAGCATGCCTTACAAATAATTAAAATTGTTTATGGAGGTTCTATTAAATTGAGCTCAGGTGCTAATGCACTTAGATATAGATTACATCATAAATCTGGTTTATTATTCAAAAAACTTGTTAACGATGTTAATGAATATATTTGAAATAACTAATAGACAAGGATAATTGAATGAATTTTGCCATAAGTTTGAATTAACTTTCAAATTTACTATAAAACTTTCTTATGAGGGGAATTTTTTCTGAGGGTTCAGTCAATTTAATAAAACTAAAACACAATTATCTCTCTCTGCATCTCCAAAAAAACATCTAAGTTATTAAAACCTCTAGTTGAAATATATGGAAATAATATTTATATTGATAGAGGAAGCTCACAATCCTTCAAAAGGTATATTACTAAACGATAAGATATTTTAAAAATTAATTGAATACTTTAAAGAACATCCTTCTAGATCAGCTAAAAACCAGAGACTCTATTTAATACCTAAGTTTTATGAATTAACTGATATTAAAGCCCATAAAGCTAATTCTGATACTAATTTATATAAAAGTTGGTAATATTTTTTATAATAAATGGTTTAAGTATGAAGATCTTAATGGTTAAATTTAAAGATATGGTCCAAGCATTTTATATTAAAATGTTGCATCCAGAAGTTAAAATTATAGGCTTCTTAATGTGGCTATGTGCGGGGATAACTTCATTATCTATATGGATTAGTTTTAAATACTCCCATCTGATAAACAAATCGATTAAGGTTATAGTAACAATGTTAAAACAAAGAAGTCAATCCGCAGGTAATTTTTGTCAAATTTTGTTATGTTGATGAAAACACCTCAGAGACTTTACGCCACAAATCTGGTATTTAAAAATATCTGTTCATGTTCCCAATCATTTGAAACCAATTAGTGATACTGAATTTGGTCATTATTTAGCTGGTTTAATAGATGGAGATGGTCATTTTTCTAAGACTCCGCAATTAGTAGTGGTCTTTAATGAACTAGATGCTTCTTTATCCTATTACATCAAAGGAAAAATAGGATATGGGAATGTTTATAAAGTTAAAAATAAAAAATCAGTCATTTTATTAATATCTAAGCAATTAGGTATAAGGACAGTACTCAATTTAATAAATGGAATAATAAGATCTCAAAATAAACTGGATCAAATAAAAAATAATATATTGTTAAATCCTTATTTTAAAACATTCACCCTTTTTAGCGTTAATACTGAGATTAATTTAAATAATCATTGGTTTTCTGGATTTTTTTATGCAGAGGATAGTTTTCAAATTAATTTTATAAAGAGAAACCTTTAAGTACGGTTAAATTTTAATATTCTTCAGAAAATAGTAGATTTATTATTTTTAATTAAGTACTTTTTAGGTGGGAATATTTACTATACCAAATTTTTTTATGGTAAAGATTTATATAATTATAATTATTTTAGTTTAGGTAGTGCAAGAAAATTAATTAATTATTTTTATAAATATCTTTTACTATATCATAAACATGTGTATTATTTAAATTGTAGGAAAAATTATTGTAGACTTATGGTTAATAATGAGTTGGATAATTTATCTGTTAAAAAAATTACAAAGGCAATAAATTCTTTTGGTTCTATTAGAAAATGGACTAAGTTCTATAAATAAATTAATTTAGTTTGGGGTTTCAGGGGTTTAAGATGGTAATCCTACGTTTTAATTTAGTATTATTAAATAAAATATTCAGGTAAAATCTCGCCCCAATACTCTATATACTTAAAATGATAAGATACGGAATTATTATATAAAATAAAAACAATTTGTGGTGTTGGAAACATAATAAAAATAAAAAGTGTTATAGGTGATAAGACATTTTTTCTTCAAGATATTCTGTTAGATCATTTAATTCATTATAAAATATTATTATTCCTCATTTTATTAAATTTACTTTATACTCATGTAAAAGATAACAGAAATGAATTTTATTTATTTAAGTCCATAATTGAGATTATGCATAATAAATATCACTTGATACTAGAGGGCTTAAGATAAATTGTTAGTTTAAAAGCTTCAATGAATAATAGTCTGTCTGAAAAGTTAAAAAGCTCTGTTACTAAAAGAATTACTGCAGAAAAGGATTTAAAAAATTATAGTTATACAGTCATATTTAGTCTGGAACCTAATTGAATTTCTGGTTTTTTTAATGGTGATGGTTGCTTTAATTGTGTAATAAGAAAATCTAAAAACAGTTAAAATAGGTTATCAAATTGTTTTAATAATAATTTTAGTCCAACACTCTCGTGATGCTTTAATTTTTAATATTATTAAAGAATATTGGATTAACATAAAAATTGATAATAATAAACATGTAGTTTCGTTAACTGTTTCAAGTTTTACAGATATATTAGAAACTATAATACCCTTTTTTTTTACACATATGTCATATTAGGTAATAAAAATATTGATTATGTTAATTTTCGTAAAATAGCTCTATTAATGAAAGAAATAGATCACTTAAATTAATATGGGCTTAATTCAATTAGTTTGTTAAAAGCCGAAAGGAATAGAGGTAGAAGGATATAGGTATAGTCAAGATAATTATTATTATGGTTCTACTAGTTTTGGTTCAGATAAAAAAGTTTTTAATTATTTTTATTATTTTCATTTAATTTCTTCTAAATATGTAAGTTATTTAAATTGGAAAAAGGCTTATATTTTTATTCAAAATAAAGAACATTTAATTACGTCCCTAAAATTATTAAACTTAAAAAGACAATGAATAAAGAAAACTAATTAGTCCATGTACGTGAGATATTGAACAGCAGATTAAGATAAAGTCCTAACAAGATCGTGAGTTCTTGAGTGGTAATACTAAATAAATCATATTTATTATTGATTTTTTTTTTTTTATTTATCCAAAATAATTGTTATATTTTAATTATACCAGGATTTGGTATTGTGTCACATATTGTTTCAACATTCTCAGGTAAACCAGTTTTCGGTTACATCGGAATGGTCAATTTAGGCCCTCTAATTTATATTAAGAGAAACTTTACTGTATTTCTGAGAATATTTTTAAATTCTTTAATTACTGTTTTATTTATAGTAAAAACCTTAAAGAATAAAATCTAAATAAGAGAATAGATCAGCAGGCAACAATTTATTGCCCCAGAGACTTCACGTAAAGAATTATCCTTCGGGAAGAATTAAGAAAAAGTCCTGCTCTAAAATTCAAATCACCCTTTTTAGCCATGCCAATATCTTCACCTTAGTACAATTTATTTTTTTAGTCATGTAGAAAGATGAGTCTTTAGAGTAAATTTAGTAGTTAAAGGCCCCAAACTCACCCTTTGGTAAATTCCAGGTAATTAAATAAAAACAAAAGTTAAGAATAGGCTAATCGATGGGTATAAATAGAAATAAAAAAAATTAGCCAAATTAAAATAAAAAAAGGGAAGAACTAGAAAATAGATTGAGCTTTTTAACTACAAGGGATATTTGTTATTCAATTTTAGAATTAGTTGAAGATAGCTTCTTTATTAATACCAAAAGATCTTTTAGTTATAAAAAATCTAAAGGTAAAATAAAAGAAAATAGCCCTCTGCCTTCTGATTGGATTACTGGTTTCTTTTTTGCCGAGGGTTGGTTTACTGTTATAATTACTAAACGTTCAAATTTCAGTTGGAGAGTAATAGTAAGTTTTTAATTTAATTTACACATTAAAGATATTGCAATTTTATATCAAATCAAAGAATTCTTTGGTGTTGGACTAGTTTCGAATAGACCAGGTAGATCTAAGTGTGTATATCGTGTAAAAAAAATAGAAGATCTTATTAAGGTTATAATCCCACATTTTTATGTTTATCCATTATTAAATCAAAAGAGATGTGATTTGTTATTATGGTCTAAGGTTGTTCAATTAATGTCCCTAAAACAAAATTTAACTTCTTCAGGGTTTTATATTTTAATAACTTATTACGCATCTATTAATAGGGGCGTCTCATCCCTCATTTTAAACACCATTCCTGGTATAGTAGGAGCCACTAGACCTGGTTTTGTGTTATCTGATTCTCTTAATCCTAACTGGCTCTCGGGGTTTATAGCAGGCGAGGAAGGATTTGTTATAGGAATTCGTCCTGATACCAATCAAAGTTAGTTTAGATTTAATATAAATCTACATTCGCTGGATAGTTTATTAATGAACTCAATCGTTAAATTCTTTGGCTGTGGAAAAGTAAATATTCGTACTAATAAGGATCGTTGTGATTTCTACGTACAAGATTTTATAAAAATTTATGACTATATAATACCCCTTTTTTATAACTATTCTCTTTTTAATATTAAAGAGTTAGACTATTTTAAGTTTTAAGAAAGCAGCTAACCTTTTCAAAATTGATGGAAAAAAAAATATTTATGCTATCAGATAGATTATTTCTAACATGAATACTCAAAGGGGAAATCTATAATTAATTACTATCAGATATTGGATAAGATGGCTCTGGATCCGACTTATGTTACGATTTATTAAGCGGTTTTGTTGGCCTGATTGCCGTTATATGAAACCCTATTTTATAACTTATTAATGTTTCACTAAGGGCTTCTAGGTTAATCATTAAGGAATTGAATTTTATTGCTGTTATGCCATGTTTTCAATTGGTATCCTTGGGTTCTTAGTTTGGAGTTAAATTTATATGATGGCTCTCCTTTATTGTGAAGTAAAGGTAATAAATCTTGCTATATGCTGGAACAGTTTTATAATATTAGGTACTTTTAATAGTGAAAATCCTTATATTTTGACTCAGTCTGCAAGAATTCGTAAATATTCGAGATCATCAGAGACTACAAGCAAGAGATCTTTCAATTTTTACCTTTTTAATACTTTTCGTATTTCATATGGTTTAAACCCTTTATATTTTAATTGGTTAACTTGATTAATTGGTTTTATTGTAGGAGATGGGGCAATTTTAGCTATTAAATCTAAAGCCTATTCTTTAGAACAAAATTTTAAAAATTATAGTGGATTACGATTTGTTCTTACTCAGAAAGAAGGTAAAATCCCTTATGAAATTAGAGATATACTGGGATTTGGAAATGTTCGATATTTTTCAAATGGAAAAGGTAACAATGGATTCTATCGCTTAATTGTGACTGATAATAAAAATATTCTTAGTCTTGCTTTACTTTTTAATGGTTATTTAGTCCTTCCTCATCGTATTAATCAAATTTCAATATGATTTAATTTTCTTTATGACAAAGGATTGTGGCATTATGATAACCCTCAGATTCAACCTATTATTCCTACTCTTAAAGATAGTTGATTATCTGGTTTTACGGATGCTGAAGGTTGTTTTAATGTTAATATTAATTCACGGTTTAATACAGTTACCGGTTATAGAGTACAACTTCGGGTTTTATTAGATCAGAAAGATGCTTACGATACACTTATGATTATTCGTAATCTTTTTTATTTTGGACAAGTAAATTTACGAGTTAATACTTATAATGTGTACCGTTATCATATAAATTATTTTAAAGGTTTAATACATATAGTTGATTATTTTATTAATTTCCCACTTAAAACTAATAAATTTATTTATTTTTAAAATTGGTGTAAAGTTTGTAATATGGTTCAAAATAAAGAACATCTTAATATAGAAGGTATTACAAAAATACGTGAAATAACTAAGACAATTAATTTTAATTATAATTTAAATACTAAAATTGGTTCAGCTTCCCTTAATAATATTAACAACAAATCAATAAATTAAAAGATTAAGATATAGTCCGATCCTATTCGAGAGAATAGAAATAATAGAAATAAATCAAGAATAAAAAGATAACTTATTAAATAATAATATATCATTTGATAGTTTTTATTTTGTCATAGATTTTTTAAATTTTTTCCTCTTGATATTTTATTTGGCTTTAGCCTTACTATTATTGCTTACCTTTTGCATCATATGTTTTCAGTAGGACTTGATGCTTTAATCTATTTATATGTACTTAATTTATATTGCTTTATGACATCGTTGTTTTTATATATAAATATTTTTATTTTTAATTTTAATTTAATTAACTTAACGTATATATTTAAAAAAAGTAAATTTAAATTTATTTAATTCAAATGATTTTATTAAAATTGAATTATCTAATAATGTTGAATTAGAAGACAATAATTAATTTAATACTAATTTAGCTTCTTATGATGAAAATAACATAAATTAAATTATTTTTGGATCTTTACTTGGTGATGGTAATTTAGAATTGTCAATTAGATTTAAGCATGCACGTTTTGGTTTATACAATCTATCAATACGAAACCTTATTTTTTATTTTATATTTTTTCTAATTTTTGTTCTGCTAATTATCGAACATATACATTTCTAGATAAGCGTACAAATAAAAATTATACTTCAATTAATTTTTTAACTAAAGCTTTACCTCTTTTTACGGAATTTTATATTGATTTTTATAAAAATAATCTAAAAATAGTACCTGCTTGTTTAGATTTATTAACTTCACTTGCATTAGCTCATTGAATATTGCAAGATGGTTCATATCATATTTCTAGCCATGGTATTTATTTATGTACAGATAATTTTTTACCCTCAGATAATATACGTTTAGCTAATTATTTAAAACATATTTTAAAAATACAATGTACTACACCTAAAGCTCCAGGTAATTTATGTGTTTCAGGTCATTTACGTATATATATTAGCGCTAAAAGCGTACCATTAGTTAGAATTTTAGTTTCAAAACATATGGTACCTTCTATGCTTTATAAATTAGGTCTATAGATGGAGCGCGTCGTTAAGTATAGTAATATATTTAATTATTATTTATCTATATGCAAGAATATATTAATTTGAAATAAAATACAAATAACTAAAAAGGTTATAAATAAATTTTGTAATAATTTTTATTTTTAATAAACTTGCAGGTAATTAAAATAAAATATATATTATATATTAAATATATATTATATCCACAGAGACTAAATGATAAAATTATAATATAAAATTTTAACAAAAAATTAAGTATTAAAATTAAGAAATAGTCCGTTTTAATAATAACTTTTTAAATTTATTATTATTATGGTTGATTCAAGAGCTTATTTTACAGCAGCTACTATGGTAATTGCGGTACCAACTGGGATTAAAATTTTTTCTTGGATTGGTACTTTATATGGTGGAAGTTTAAGATATACTACACCTTTATTGTTTACAATTGGATTCAATCAAAGCTATGAGTTCCACTAAATTAAAAGTGATCATTGTACTATATGCTGGAAAACCCTAAAGCGTTTATTTCATATCCTTTTCTACTGCCTATAGTAATACCTTTTCATTTAAATGTGGTAGGTGTGGAACGACAAAGACTTTTTAATTTAGCTTAAAAAATAAATCAAAATACCCCTTCAAATTACGCAGGGTGCTAACGCATTAATTAATTAATCTAATAAAAATAAAGAAAAAAAATGTAAAAAAATAAACGATAAGTAAAAAAAATAAAAAAATTTTTTTACAAATGGACAATCAGCAAGTATTAATAAATATCTTCAGAGATTATATGCGCAAATAGACACTTTTAACTATTATTACTAAAAAAAATATTAGTGTCGATAAGATAGAATCCCTAATAGTAAGAAATTGCTATCAATTATTTATTATAATTTTTAAATTTAAGGTTATTTTAGCTTTTTTAATTTTTATTTTCGACTTTGTTTCAATATTTTTTATATTATTGTTTGAATATTTTAAATTCTTATTTATCTAAAAATTGTTATTCTATTATTTCAGCGGATAAATTTATTAAAGAAATAAATCGACAAAGTGATAGAGCTACAATTAGAAAATATTTTGGATCAAGGAAATTATATAAAAATAAATGATTAATAACCGAATCTAATTAAATTATTAATTTTAAATAATTGGCTAGGTCTTAGCCTTATTCACTATCGGAGGATTAATTTTAGTTCTCGTAAAATATCACTATATGCTGGGAGGGCAATCATAAATTATATTGTTTAATCAGCAGGAAACCTAAATATATAAAGAATTATTTAGATCCTCAGAGGCTATACGTGAGAACTTAAAACTTTTAAGTAAAAAAGAGTCCAAATTAACTAATAGTTTAAAGTTAAATATAATATAAAATGTGAGTACGATATTTTCACTCTTAATTCTATTCCCTTTTTACCTACCTCTAATTGGTTAAATTTTAGAGTTGAAGAAATTAATTTTACCCCTTCTAAAGTTTATGATTATTTTAAAGATTATAGAAGACAATTACTTAAATATCATAGAGGAATGAAAAGGATATCAGGTATTTATTACTTAATAAATTTAATTAATGGGCATAGTTATGTAGGAAGCTCTAAAATTTTAAAAAGTCGTATGCAGAATTATCTTAATATTGGTTTACTTATGAGCAAGCAAAATTCTAACTTGCCTATCAATAAAGCTTTATTAAAATATGGACAGGATAAATTTTCAGTCGTAATAATTGAATATGCTGATTTAGATATTTTTTTAGATAGAGAAACTTTTTGGATTGTTAAATTAAAACCATATTATTTTTTTTTTATATGGTGAAACTTCTTCAGGGTATTCGCATTCAGATCTGACTAAAAAGATGTTAGCTAATTTAGCTAAAAATAGAAAACATTCAGAGGAAACTAAGGATTTAATTTCTTCATCATTAAAAGGTAAACTTAATCCTTTTTATAATAAAACTCATTCCTTGGAATCTTTAGCTAAAATGACAGAAGCTAATTCTTCAGGGGTAGTTTATGTTTATGATAGTTTAAAAGAATTAAAACTAATTTTTCCGTCTGTTAAAACTTTATCCTATGCAATTAAATCTAATTCATCTTCAATTAAAAAAGTCATTGAAAAAGAATCATTCTTTAGAGGAGGCTGGTACTTTAGGTCTTCACTTTTATCCTCTTTAGATGAGCCTGTTTTTTCTTCATACAATCTATGTTCTTAACTAATTACAGATATATTTAAAAATGCTAGTGTTAAAAAAGAAATTTTTGTATTTGATTTAAATGGATACTATCTAAAGAAATATAAATGGATATTAGAAGCTGAAACTGAATTAGGTATACGACATGAGAAAATAAAACAACATGCCTTATCAAATCTACCTTTGTCAGTGTCCATCCCCGAGGTATTAGGTTTAGCAGAGAATGGAATTGAGGAATATATATTAAGTTACCATAGACTATTAGAATAATTTGTAACTGGAGTAGTTTTATCTAATGCCAGCCTTGATGTCGCTCTTCACGATATACCAAATTATATTTATATTAAAACTGATGAAAATAAAATATTAATTAATTTAAATTTATTAATCTTAACAAATGAAAAAGATTTAAAAATTTACATATCCAAATTTTGAGTTGGATTATTAGAAGGTGACGGAAGTATTATAGTTAGAAGAAATAAAAAAAATAAAACATATGGTACAATTGAAATTAGTTTAAAATATTTGGAAGAAAATGACAAAATGTTAAATATAATCTCGAAATATATAGGTGGTAGACTTTATTATGAAAGAAAAAATAAAGAAATAATTAAAGTAAAATGAGTAGCTACATCTAATAAAGATGTAAATAATTGTTTAAAAATTTTATCTAAATATCCTTTATTAACTAGTAGAAAAATCTGTCAATTAGAACATTTAAAAAATTGTATAGAAAATAATGATTGAAAGTATCATTTAAAAACAAGAAATAATAAATATGATTTACAATTGAATTATATTAATTATTTTAATAATTATTTTATTTTACCTTCTTATTTTAATTGTTGGTTAAGTGGATTTATTGAAGCTGAGGGAATTTTTCGATTTAGAAATAATAAACCTACATCTTTTTATATTTCTCAAAATGATGATAAATATATATTAAATGCCATTAAATCTTATTTTAATTCTAATCATAAAATAGGTATTCATAAAGATTTTAGATCTTCAAATACACAATATAGAATATCTTTCTCAGGTAAACCTTTTATTAAATTATTAAATGAAAATTTGTTAAAATATCCTTTATTAGGTAATAAAAAAAATTCTTTTAATATTTGATTAAATCTTTTTGTTAATATATAAGTGTCGTGTGATAATATCGCTATGTTTATAATAATTTATTTGTTTAGTCAGTTTTTATTATAAACGGTAAAATTTTTTATTTTGCTAACGGTGAAATCTTTTTAACATATTAATTAAGAGATTTTTATTGGAAAATTATTGAGACAATACCGTGGAAACCAAATTAATTTAGAATTTTTTGTTTGTTAGTTTTTAAGATTAAAATAATAAAAATATAAAAATATAAAAATATAAAAATATAAAAATAATACTTTGAAAGTAGGATCCGTAGAGACTATACGCGATAATTATTATTAAAATAATTTAAGTTAAGAACAAATTTAATTAATAATAATAAAATATAGTCCGATCTTAAGCGTAAGTTTAAGCTAACACAAATAACTTATTATGTAGTTGCACACTTCCATTACGTTTTATCAATGGGTGCTGTTTTCGCATTATTTGCGGGATTCTATTATTGGACACCTAAAATAGTTGGTAAAACTTATAGTGAATTATTAGGTAAAATTCATTTTTGGACACTTTTTGTTGGGGTTATACAAAAAAGTCGAGTAGGAATAGTAATATTTACCTTTTTTAAATTGTATATAACTTATATGTTAAGTAAAATAAATTCTATTTCTGAAGTTATTGATAGAGAATTAATTGATAATGATTTAAATGATATTGATAATAAGACTTTAGAAATTAAGTTTAATCAATTGCCTACACCTAAATTGCCTGATCCTAATAAAAGTAAAACTAAAGATATATTAAATAAATTGAAAAATATTCAAGCAGAATCTAAATTTATAGGGATTAAAGAATCTAAATTAGATATTTTGCTTAATATTAAAAATAAAGCTGGTATATATATGTTCTTTAATTTAGTTAATGGTAATACATATATTGGTAGTAGTGTAAAATTAGATAGAAGATTTAGAGTACATATGAGTTGTATTGGTTTGGTAAATTTACCTTTATATAATGCTTTAAATAAATATGGTCTTAATAATTTTGTTTTTTTAGTTTTACAGTATTGTGATCCAATTGAAGAGATATGCTTAGGGTTAGAACAGAGTTTTATTGATTCATTTAAACCTAAATATAATTTTTTAAAATTGGCTGGTTCTTCCCAAGGATTTAAATACTCTCCAAATACTATTGCAAAGCTTAAAAAAAGTCATGCTGGAAAGTTACATCCTAGATTTGGATCTAATGCTAGTGATCAGCAGAAAATTTTAACTAGTCTTGCTTTAACAAAATACTATGAAGAGAATGATCATCACGGTAAAGGTAAAAAAGGAAAATTATCTTCTCAATTTGGAATTGGAGGGACTAAAATTATTATGACTAATGAATTGGATGACACTATATCATTTCCTTCTATTAATAGTGCTAGACTACATTTTAGAGTTAGATTTACAAGTATATCACAAAACATTAATAAGTGTATTACTATTAAAGGGAAAAAATGGTTCATAAAAACTAATTTATAATTTAGTTAAAGTATTGAATAAGGATTTACTCTTTTTATTCTAATGAGTAAAAATAAAAGTTATTAGCCCCCAAATTAATATTTGTAAACATCTTTCTATATATTGGAAATTCCTAAAGATAAACCTACCTTGTATATTAAGTAAGATAGTTGTAAGGTGAAAATGGTTTAGATGTTACAATGGAGAATCAATAGGTAATTTTGATAGATATTTTTTCATTATAAAATTAATGAAGTTAAAATAAGTTCCTTAGAGGCTATACGAAAGAAATTTAGGTATTATAAACCTTTCCATTGGAAAAACTGAAACTTTAATAAGAGACTAGTTTTTAGGATAAAGGGTTAACTATTTTTAATTAGTTATTTAAGTTTATCTAAATTAATATATAGTCCAAACCTATTATAAATAATGGGTATAATTGTAATTTAACATTTTTTCCTCAGCACTTCTTAGGTTTAGCGGGTAAATTTTATTTCCAATACTTTAATGTGATTATTTTTTATATTAGTACACAACTTTTTTTATTGTTCACTCTTATTTACAGTAACTTAATTGATTTTTATTTATTTATAGATAGTGTTATACCTGTATCTTTGTCTCTAAATTATAGAAATAAATACTTTGTTAATTTTCTAATGGGACCACATATTAAACCAGAATGGTTGGAAAATACTGTACGAATTTATGATAATCATAATTTACATAGAAATAGAATAGGTTCTGAAAATAAAAAAAGATCTGTTATATATCAATGGCTAAATCTTATTACAGATAAAAAATACATAGGAAGTTCTTGAAATGGCTCTACTAGACTATTAAGTTATTGGACCCCTAGTGTGTTACGTAGAAATAATCCTATTTATACAAATATAAATTATTATGGTATACATAATTTTCAATTAGCTATAATAGAAGATTTGGGAAGTTCGGGGTCTGTAACAAAAGAATTCATTCTTTCTAGAGAACAACACTATTTAAATAAGTTATTTATCAAGTTTCCTTTCCAAACAATGAACTTATCTAAAACAGCAGGTTCAACTAAACATTACAAGCATAAACCTGAATTCGGTTTAAATAGAAGAGGTATTTTAAATCCTATGTATACACGTACAAAATAAAAAGAATTTCTAGAAATGAAATCGCGAGATAACAAAGGAATGAATAACCCTAACTATGGAAATATTTAAACTTCTTCTACGATAGCTAAAATCACTAAATTAGTTTATGTTTATAATAGTTCAGATTTGTATCTCATTGGAGAATAAACTACTGTAAAATATTATAAGCAATTTAAATTGGGAAAAGATACTTTAACTAAATATATTAAAAACGGTTTAAGTTACAAAGGCAAAGTGTTTAGCCGTAAAATTTAGCATTAAAAAAAGGATTTAAACAAAAATTGCCCCAGTAATATATTTTTATTTTATTTTAATAGATATATTATTCGAAAAATAGGGTGAATTGCAAAGAATGCTCTATAAAAGATAATTTGCAGCTTATCTTATTACAACATATTATTATGTAAAAATCATAATAAGTAATAAGCGAGTTCAACGACTAACAGGTGAGTAATGTTAACAATAAACCTGATACAAGCGCCCTACAATTATTTTATATAATTGATGACATAGTCTGAACCTAGTAGTGATATTAGGAAATAGGGTTTAAATTCCCCTATGATAACACATTGATGCCAAGAAGAGTAGCCGATTATCCTGATGCATTTAGCGGATGGAATGCTGTTTCAAGTTTTGGTTCATTAATTTCAGTAATAGCAACTGTTTTATTCGGTTATATTATTTTCGATATTTTTTCTAACCAACCTAATTGCTCTAATAATCCTTGGGCTGTGCCTTCATTCTTTACTTCTATAACACAATTCAGTAATGAAACACAAACAGCTAATACATTAGAATGGACTTTAGCTAGTCCTATCCCATTCCATGCTTTTAAAATGTTACCGGTTCAATCTTAAATTATTACAAATTATTAAAATTATAAAATATTACTATAAATTATATATTATTAACCCCCAACTATTTTAATTAACGTCGACCTTTATAGAATAAGTTTTGTTTTTATTCTTTTTAAGTCTATTATTAGACAAGGATTAATTATTTTATTCTTCTTAAAGTGATTTGTTTTGTATTTAGGATATTTTATTATTTATTTTATTTAATTTTATTTTATTTATTTTATGTTAAAATATTACTTTTACTTAGTCAGTTTACAAATCCAGTTGTCTGTTTTTTAATTAAATTATTTTATATTAAATATATTATGACTGAGTTCCTTTTAAATTTAAATTCCTTTGGTTTTAATGTTAATGAAAATAGTTCTCCTATTTTGGCTTTTTGTATTTTATTATTATCTTTAGTTTCTTTGTTTTGTATTTTAAATATTATTTTCTATTTAGGTTTATTATTTATGAGTTAAAATAAGAAATTTTTAGATAAAATAGCAAGAAATGTATTTCTATTCAAGTTATTTACTTTATATAAAAATACTAGTTTAATTTACCTTATTATTTAATTCTTGCTTTTAATAAATAGAGTAATATCTGTAAAATGGTTATGTTTTAGATTATTATATGGTTTATTATAGTAAAATAAAATATAATTTATATTTATTTAAATATTACTTCTGTAAATAAGTATCTTAAAGATTTAAGAGATAGTCTTTAATTATATATTTAATATCTCTTCTAAAATTTAAAAAATTAAAAAATTAAAAAAAAAAATAATAATGAAAAATCAATTTTATCTATTTGCCACTTTTGCTCGTAGTTTTGATAAGTCTCATGTTGGTATGGAAAAAATTCATTTAGTGAGTAGTGCTTTTTATTCTGATTATTTTAAAATTGATCCCTTAATTACTTATAAAAATACGATTGTTCAGTATGTAATAAGAGTATCTGATAATTTAAATTCTAATCAATATAAAGATATAGATGTTAACTTTATAAAACATAGTGATTATTTAATTGAAATCGTAATTCCTTTATATTATTTTATAGAATCATCTTCAAATATTAAACCAAGTTGAAGTTTGGAAGGGTTTATACAGCAGTTTGTAGGTAGTCATAATTTAATAGTGCGAAATAAAGATTTAAGTAATTTAATTAATAATGTTTTATTTGTTTTTGAGAATTTAAATTGGGTTACTTTACAATTATTGCTTAAAACTATTAATATAAATATTAGTGGTGGTAGTGTGACTAAACGACATTTATTATCTACTGCTAATTTTAATTTAGCTTTATTTTTAATAAATTTAGGTTATTCAGCGAAAGATATTTATAGTAGTTTTGACTTAAGTAATGAAAATAGTAAGTTTGTTGATGATAAACTAGAATTATCTAAGTCAGCAATGTTAATAATTATAGATAAATTTTTAATTAATTTTAAAGCATCTTTGTTGAAATCAATAGAGAATTTAGAAAAAGAGATCTTTATTAAACAAGGTAATGTTCTTAGTTTAGAAACAGATATTGCTTCTAGAAAAAATAAAAAATTAAAATCTAAAAAAATAGAATCTAAATCTAAACAAATTTTAAATCTAACACATCGTCTTGATCATTTAAAAAACTTTATTAATAAAAATGAAAATGAAATTTTAAATTTAAAATCTAAAATATCTGAAACTGATGTTTTTAAATCAAAACTATCTAATAAAAATTATGAAGAATTGAAAGAAATTTATTATAACAAGTTTCATAATAATAAGGTTTATGATAATTTACTTAATTTAAGAAGTGTTATTAATTTTAATAGAAAAGATTCTTTTAATAGTAATAGAAGAAGTTTTAGTACTTTTTATACTAGTGGTTTATATTCCAGATAAGTGTGTAAATGAATTTTATAAGTTATCTATATCACAACTTTTTAATACTTATATTAACAACTGTTTGAAAATTACAAGAATGTCTTTATATTCTAATAATTTAATTGTTGCTCAAAATTTAATGGTAATTTTATATTATTATTATAGTAAAGAAATTATACACAAAAAAAGAATAGAAACTTATTTAATATCAGAACAAAATAAATTAATTTTTTATTGATTGCTGTATCTGATTCTAAATTAAATTTTAAATTAATAAATTCTAATTTATCTAATGTTTTTATAGAGTCTGAATTAATTTTAGGTAAACTTTATAAAAAGTCATTATCTAATTTAATTAATTTAAATTATTCATCTGATCAATATTTTTATTTAAATGTATTATCTAAGGTCGATTTTACTTATTTTATTAATATTATGTTTGGTACATTATTACTTATTATTACTAATTTTAATATTCAATTTAATTTTACTAGTCCTACTGAAGTTTGTTATAATTTAGGTACTGATCTAATAAAGAGATTTTATTTTAATCATTTTATATACAATTATACAGAGATACAATTAGTAGTAAATTTTTAATTAAAGAAAAAAAAAAAAAAACTTATAAATCTAAATTATTTAATTATTTAATTTAAAAAATACATTTAAAAGTTATAGAATACCTATAATGACGGGTTTTATAGAATAGGTAATAGTAATTTGTAATTTAGATAATAAAGCCTTAATTAAGTTAGATATTCACAATTTTATTTAATATATCTTTAATTATTAAACAATTAATTTAATTAATTAAAAAATAATATTATTGAAAAGGTATTTTGTATTTGGTATTTGGTATTTGGGGTTTGGTGTTTGTTGTTGGTATTTTGTAAGTGGTAATTTGTATTTGGTATTTTGTAACTTTTTTTTGGTATTTTGTATTTGGTATTTTGTATTTGGTATTTTTTAATTGGTAATTTTTAATTGGTAAAATTTAATTGGTAATTTTTAATTGGTAATTTGTATTTGGTATTTTGTATTTGGTAACTTGTATTTGGTAATTTGCATTTGGTAATTTTTAATTGGTAATTTTTAAATGGTTTTTCCCTGATAAATTAATTACTTATAATAATTATATAATATACTAAATTTAATAAACCTGAATTTATATTGAAGAATGAATTTAAATATAATATCTTAGGTTCACAATGTTTTATAAATTAACTTTCAATGTAGTATGTAGTAGGCTTCATTAGTATAATAAAAATATATAGGTAAAATACTCTAAAAGAAAAATATTCTTCTATATTAATATTATGAATTATGACAAAAAAAAGTTATTTAGTTTATTGTAATTATAGATGAATTAATGTGTACAATTTTTATTTTTTATAATCTTTATTAATTTAATAATAATAGATATTTCTGTTTTAAATTAATAATTTATTTACAAGTTTATTTACAAATATAAAATTATAGACTATTAAAAATATATTATTTATACTAATTTACAAATAACAACAATAATAAATATAAAAATTACAAAGGATAACATTAGAACAAATAAAATAATATATTTATATAAAAAATTAAGAATGAGATTACTAAAAACTCAAGTATTACTTAGATTTTTAAATTCTTATATTGTAGATTCTCCAGAACCTGCTAATATT